>Ga0182024_10004726_pt1 | contig 31025 bp, 22 predicted proteins | sample P32metaG_FD_120480 | JGI IMG/M metagenome (GOLD analysis project Ga0182024, IMG submission 120480) | Permafrost microbial communities from Stordalen Mire, Sweden - P3-2 metaG (Illumina Assembly) | ecosystem: Environmental > Terrestrial > Soil > Wetlands > Permafrost | place: Sweden: Stordalen... | reverse complement strand
GGACGGCCCATCTACGGCATTTTCGGAAATACTGTGAACTCTTGAGAGCCGTGGATGTGGATTTTTCTTGAGGAAAAATCCACTCTGCAGCCGCGGCTTCGGTCTACACCATTTCCGAAAATGCTATAGCCGAAGACTTGCATCGCAGGTTGTTTAGTTTTCCCGGAGCGCACCGATAACTTGGGAGCTTAACGCATCCCGCCGGAGACCGGCCTTCTCATCCCATCTGTTAGCGTCAACCGAGGATCCTATACCGACAGATCAATGGTCACTAACCGACTTTTCATTTTCCATCTGCGCTCGATGAGCGATTTGGCATCAATCGACGACCCTGCGGGCTACTTTCACGTATCTGCCTTCAATGTCTGCGGTGCATAGTTGGCTCCTGTACCGGTCCAACCAATTCTTCAAGCAGACGGCGCAATAAAATGGTCTCCGAAATATTGTCATTCCGATTGCATTGCTCCCAATCCACCCACACATACTCGACTGCAAGGAACCCGTTGTATTTAAGCTTTTGCAGGTGGCGCACCATACCAGCAAAGTCAATCTTGTTCTCGCTGACTGGAGTTTGCAGCCTTTTGGGAGCTCCGCCACGCACGTGGACGTGCGAAGCGAGCGGTAGAAGAGAATGGACATCGAGGGAATTGAGATTCGACGCAACAAAATGTCCATAGTCGAGTGTGAGCGTCAGGCCCGACACGGACTCAAGGAAGGAGCGCGTGCTAGGAATGTCTGAGCAGATCGATCCCACGTGGGCTTCGACGGCATAACTTATTCCCGCCCCGGAAGCCACATGTTGACGCCATCCCGCTTCGTCCACAGCGAGTGCCCAATCGGTAGCGTTGTCTGCTCCTTCGTGCCAAACGCCGGGGAGCCCGGTCATGTGGGCGCAACCGAGCGCCGAGCAAAGATCGAGAGCGGCCAAAAAGGTCTTGCGGTTCCGTGCTCGAACCAGCGCGCTCGGATCGTTGGCAGCGAATTCAGAAGGATCTAAGCCGATCTGCAGGAAGACATCGGCAACCTGCAACCCGGCGGATTCTAAATCACCTTCTATCTGCTTGAAGAACGCCCTTGGCTCAGCCATGAGTTGGCCGGGCCTGAGCCCATCGCTGCGCTCGAAGAGCCCAATGTCGACAAACTTGAAGCCGAGCAATTGCAGCAGTGCGAATCGCTGCGCAGGCGTAAGCAGAGGAAACGTATAGTCCGAGCAAGAGAACTTGATCATTGAACAAGCGCCCCTTGGCTTTGCGCTCCAGTGAGACTCTGGCGGTAGAGACTGTCCATGCTCTCCAGAGTTAGCGCGGCAGTTGCTTCTCCGCGTAAGAAGGCCGCGATGGGAACTCCTGCGGTCCGCTGCAATGTGATGTAACCCGCATAGCGCGGACGCACGTATGCCGACTCGATACTGGCCAAGGTTCGTTTGAAGAAGTTGCCGCTCATCTGATTCAGTAGCGAATTGTGCCACGCCGCATTACTGGCTGGCTGGCCGCCACACGCGCCATAGACATGGCTTTGGCAATTGTGCCCTGTAACGAACAGACAGAATGCAATCCCTTCCTCCCTGTGCGCACATGCAGCAGATATAGCAATCCCAGTCCCACCGAGAACGGTGCGCAGCGGAGTGCCGTCGCTCAACTGCGCCGGGCTGGCGAAAAACAGCGGATGAGCCGCAAACCCGGGCCGCGAGTAATTGCTGTAGGTGTAGGCGAATGGGCAATACGCAAATTCGTTTCCCGCGGCCATTTCCTCGTACAGTCCGATCGGATTCAATTCGTAAATCGAGTCAGGCATATACGAAGCCAGCTCTCGCAAGTCCTCCAGGCAGCGCGTAGCGATTGGATGGTCAAACAACCGATCTCCGCTGGCGACAGAACTGCCCCTTGAAACACACATCCCCATGAAGTTAAGAAACAAATCCGCGGGAAACCCGGGCATGCGAACGAGCCCCCGCCCTGCGAGTTCGATGACTTGATCCCAGGTTGCAGGCACTTGCAGGCTGTCGCGTTCAAGAAGATCGGCGCGATAGCTGGCAGCTGGCGCAGCGGCATCGACGGGGAGCGCGTGGAGGGTGTCTTCGTAGAGATAGCTTGCAAAGCACGCGCCGAGTGCGTCGGATTCGAGCGTGGCGAGATCTGCCGAACTGAGCTGCGGCCGCAAATCGACGAGGCTGCGGTCACGGTGCGCATCGCCGAGCATGGGGTGATCGACGATTAGCAGGTCGTAGGTTCGGGTCAACTCAGCCAGGCTGGCGTGCCCAAACTCATCAAGGCTGCGCTTCTCCCACACGATGCTTACCCGCGGATGCAATTCCTCGAAGCGCTGCGCCGCTGCGACCAATGGAGGCACTGCGCGGCTGTGGTTCCACGTGATGCCGCGCAAGCACACGCCGCTCACGCTTTTTGCTCCATCAAGCTGGGGACAAGGACATTCTGGCCGCTTTTCGCGGAGATGCAAGCAGCCTCAATGACTTCCATCGCCGCTACGCCCAGCGAAGCGGGTGACTGATTACAAGACGGATCTAGGATAGACTCGATGAGGTTAATGACAGGGGCCTGCTGGGGATAGACTTCGTCGGGGATCAAATCAGGGTAAGAATGCCGCTCGACGCCCATTCCAATGAATTCCATTGTGCCGCGCCATAGATCCTGGTAAAGCATGCCCTCTGTCCCGAAGATCCGCAATTCGTATGTTCGAAGACTGAGACTGGTTGCGCCTGTGCTGGCGATGGCGACAATTGAGCCATCGTCCATGCGCAGATCGAGGGTATCGTAAATGTCCACGGCACTGCCGTCTTCGTGAAAGCGCGCGAACACTTCGGTCGCTCTTGTGCCGGTGAGGAATGTGAGATAAGCAGCAACGTGGCAAACTTGCGCGTAGATTTGCCCGCCTCCCGCGATTGCAGGATCGCTATATGTAGTAGTCCGAGGATGCATATAGGGAGTGCCGTGCGTGGGAGCCGCGCTCTCGCCGCGCAGGAGGTGACTCACTGGATTCGTCATCAACACGCTGATCATCCGCAACTTGCCAAGACCTCCGGCGCGAATCAATTTCCGCGCGGCGACGGCATGCGCTGTGTAGTGCCATGGACAGCTGATGAGGAATCGAAGATTGCGTTTATCGGCCATGTCAAGCAGTTCCCTTGCCTGGGCGACCGTCAGGGTCATCGGCTTTTCGATAAGAACGTGCTTGCCCATGCGTAAAGCAGCGGCTGCTTGTTCGTAATGCAAATGAGGGCTGCTACTTACCACCACCGCCTGCAAGCCATCAATCGAGAGCAATTCGTCAGCGCTGTCGTAAGCGTGAGGTACGCCAAAATCGGCTGCCACTTTGCGGGCTTGATCGATATTCGTTTTTTGGATGGCCAAGAGCTCGGCGCGAGGGTGTGATAGAAGAGCGGGAATATGCGCGTACGTTGCCCACCAGCCCGCACCAATGACCCCACACCTGATCTTGTCTTTCACGACTTTCTCCTAACGGTGCCGTCTCAGTTCAATACTCTATTTGCTCGATCAATTCGCGATTCAGCTCTACGCCGAATCCGGGTGCATTAGAAAGCGTGACGTGACCGTTTACGGGCAAGGGCTCGCCGAGGATCGCGTCAAAGATGGGGCGGATCGCCGTACCATCTCCCACGGAGAGATATTCAGCAAACGGCGAGTTCAAATTGGACATCACGAAGTGGTAGTTATACACACCGGATCCGTGCGGGATCACGGGCACGCCGGTTGGCTTTGCCATGGCTGCGATGCGCCGGACTGCCGTCAGCCCGCCGCACCATTGCATCTCGGGCTGGATCACATCGCAGGCGCGCGCAGCGAGAATTGCCGCAAACGCCTTGTAGTCGAACTCCAGATTGCCAATTGCCACCTGGATAGGGGATATGTGGGCGCGCAATTCAGAATTCATTTTCTCCGCCCATCCGTTTTCAAGCGGGTCTTCGAACCACTTGACGTCAACCCCACGAACACGCTCCGCGAGCCGGGTAGTGAACTCGAAATCCCAGGAGAGATAGCAGTCCACCATTAACTCCATCTCCGTGCCCAATTCGAGGCGGCATTGTTCCAGGCAATGCTGCATCTTTGCTAAGCCCTCGCGCCGGTCGGCCGCGCCCCACGGAGCGGCGATCTTCACCCCAAGAAATCCGGAGTTCTTCCAACTCGAAACCAAATCCGGATAAGTGGTCACATAGCAGGGAATCGATTCCTTAGTTTGGCCGCCGATGAGTTTGTAGACTGGTTGATTCAGGGCCTTCCCCATCAGATCCCAAAGCGCCAGGTCGACCCCGCTAATCGCCATTGCGGTAATTCCTCCCAACCCGTACGGCAAAGTTGAGCGATACATCTGGTCCCACAGCTTTTCGATATTGAAAGGGTCCTCGCCAATCAAGAAACGGCTAAAATGCTTTGCGACGGTAAGACACGCCGCCGGGCCTCCTCCATAGTTGACTGCGCAACCGGTCACTCCCTCATCGGTAAGGATTTCAATTGCATATGGATCCTGGCCCGGCCCCATCCAGAGTGACCGAATGCGCGCATATTTCGGGTGCACCGACATGGGGTTGGCGATGAGGGAATGCGTTTGCCATCCCCCGCCCCAATATTGGGATTCGCCAAACTCCGCGCCTCGTTCTCCTGTATTTCCTGACCGAACCTTATAAAGCCGAATTGCAACAATCTTCATCTGGCAAACCTCTTCCATCGAGTACGAACGATCAACAGTTAAAGAGAGAGCTAGCGGGTTGCGCAACTGCTAAAATTGCTTGTATCGCAAATTGCACATATCGCAATTTTCTTCCCATGGTTCGTAATCTGAATTGGAACGATGCAATAATGAGTGCCACCATGCCAAGCAGAGCAGAATCACTCAAGACGCGATACAGACTTGAGACCGTTGCCCGCGCATGTTCCATTCTGCGCTTGTTTGAGGATGACCGGCAGACCCTTTCCTTGACGGATGTTGTGGAGCGCGCCGGCTTGGAGAGAACCATCTGTTTCAGATTATTGCGAACTCTCGTTGACGAAGGATTGCTGCGTCACAGCGACCGGAGAAAGTACGCAACCAATGTTCGGATTATGAGCGGCAAGCGTTTCCGCATCGGTTATGCGTCTCAGGCGCATCATTCGTTTGGAAGCGCACTTGTACAGGGATTGCGCTGGGCTGCCGCTAACAGGCCCGTTGACCTGATTGAGGTAGAGAATCGCTATAGTGTCAAAGCGGCACTCGCCAGTGCGAAGCGATTGGTCAACCAGCACGTCGACCTGGCAATCGAGTTCCAAACCTATGAGCGCATTGGAAGCAAGCTGGCACAAGTCTTTGGAGAAGCCAAAATCCCTTTGATCGCAGTCGAGATACCGCACCCCAGTGCGAGATTTCTCGGCGTCGATAACCAGCGCGCCGGTGTTGCCGCAGGTCGGGTTCTTCTCAAGGCCGCACAGGCAAGCTGGAACGGACAATGCGATGAACTACTCTTCCTTGACCAGGAGATCGCCGGATCTCTTCCCCGTTTGCGTCTTTCCGCCGCGCAGAATATCGTGCGGAATGGGCTCAATATCGACTGTATTGTCACACACCTGGACTCACGAGGTGACTTTGTTCGCGCGTTTGAACTAACGCGGCACCATCTTCAGATGGTGCCGGCGCGCCGCACATTGCTGACAGGCATCAACGATTACGCCGTTCTCGGTGCTCTACGGGCATTCGAAGAGGCCGGCCGAAGTAATGTGTGCCTGGCGGTCAGCCACGGCGGTGCGCCGGAGGCGCGCCGCGAGTTACGCTTGGTGAATACGCGACTGGTAGCTGTGATCGCGTTTTTTCCGGAGAGATATGGCGAGAGCCTGCTTCTCTTGGCCCTCGATATCTTGAATCAAAGGCCCGCCCCTCCTGCAATTTACATGCCGGTTCAAGTGCTCACACGCAAGAATGTCGGCGAATTCTATCCGCATGACACGTTCGTCGGTTCGGGAGCGGATGACGTGACGCTTTGAGGCATTTCCTGCAGTCTCGGCGTCAAACCTCTCCATTCGGCAAGGAATTGCGATAAGCGCAAATTGCGCACCAAGGCATGATTGGGCTTTACTGCCAACTCACTTCTTCACTAGGGTTCTCCCGGCAATGAAAAGCTCCCCGACCGACGACTTCCCGAGTTGTTTCCGGTGCGCCTGCTCATTGATGGGCGCGCTGCGCGTCCGTTCGGCAGTCTCTCTTCGCAGCCTGTGCTGTTTACGAACCTTGTGCCTGGCTCGATCATTTTGTTCGCTTGTCCACACCATGGGTCATTTTTGGAAGTTGCAGTACACAATGGATGAGCCCGTTCGCTGAAAGTCAATTGCGGACAACGGATGCAAGAGCTTCGATGATCACATTTGATCAGTTTTGTTAGGGGGAGAGGCGCAAATTTTACCCCCGGATAGCAACGCAGCACAACGACTCGCTTGAGGAGGCAATATGGACATGACATCGGCAATCGGGACAATCAAACGGATTACACGGCGCAGATCGTCAGCACCAGCTTCAACATTGGGCTGGTTTGGAGCTGTGATTCTCGCGGCACTGGCACTCGTTTCAATGGCAAACGCACAATCTGTCATCACCGGCACCATCACCGGTACGGTGGTTGACTCGAGCGGCGCGGTCATCACTGGCGCCCAGGTGCAAGTCGTAAGCGAGGCTACAGGCTTTGCCACTCCAGCGACGAGCAACGAAGCTGGATTCTACACAGCCCGGTTTCTGAACCCAGGTATCTACGATGTAACGGTCACCGCGAAGGGCTTCGCGCCGAAGGAAGAGACCGGAGTCGAGCTGCTCCCTACCGCTATCAATGAAGTCGACTTCAAGCTGTCGATCGGGACGGCCAATGTGTCGATTCAGGTGACCGCCAACCAGGAAATGTTGCAGTCCGGCACGGCGAACGTCGAAACGAATCTCATGTCGGAGATCATCGAAAACACCCCAAATATCGGCGACAACCCATACCTTTTGGCCACGCGCGTACCCGGCGACTATAGCAACCAAACCCAGGGATCTGAGATGGCAACATGGCTTCCCATCGCGAACACGTTCTCGGGACAGTTCAATGGATTTGGGCGTTCGGAGGTCAGCATAGACGGTACCACCAATCTCGGCGGCGCAGGCGCCGGATTCAATCCACCGGAAGGCTCCTTGCAGGAGCTGACTGTGAGTTCCAGCTCCTACGATGCACAGGAGGGGCGCGGTAACGGCGGCGCTATCGCTGCTGTCATCAAGAGCGGCACGCAACAACTCCACGCCCAGGGGTATATGGTCAATGGCAATACCGATTTCAATGCCAATGCCTGGCAAAGAAATCACGGTTCAGCGACGGGCGGGCCAATTCCGCGATCTCCTGTCAATTTTACTCAGCAAGGTTTTTCAGCTACAGGCCCGGTGCAAATTCCGTTCCTGATGCACAGTAACCACAGGACGTTCTTCCTGATTGCTTACGAACACTCCTACGATTACCGGGTAGGAGGTAACTTCGCTTCCACTTTTTTCAGCGTGCCGACGGTGAAAGAAAGAAACGGCGATTTCTCAGAGTTGGCGGGCGTGAGCGGCACAGCGAACGGCGGCAATGCCATCTTCGATCCCACCACGACAGTTCCGGCGGGTGCGGCGTCAAATTACGCCTCATGGTGCGCCAGCAATCCTGCTGCAAACGGCCAGCCTGCCGGATGTTTCCCCGGAGAGCGCGAATCGTTCACGCAAGAGTATACCGAAGGTCCCGGGAATCCTTCGCTCTGCAGCGGCGATACCAACTGCATTCCAAAGTCCAGGTGGAATCCCGCGGGCGCAATTTTTATCGGCGCAGCTGCGCCTTCCGTCTATTCACAGCCCCTTTGGCCCGTGCCCAATGTGGCCAGTTCAACGCCCGCCACGCCATACAACAGCAACTATTTACCCCTGGATTATGGGACCGCCATTCACTACCATGCGCTGACTGCGCGCATCGACCACGAGTTTAACGACAACAACAAGATGCACGTCAGTTTCAACAGGAGCGCTGTCAATAACGTTGCCAATGCCGATTCGGGCTTTCCGGACGATAATCTCGGCAGCGCATGGGTTCCCCAACTCCAGGCCTGGAGCGTGGGCATCATCGACTTTACCCGGATCATCAACCCTAGCGAAGTGCTGAACCTCCACATCGGCGGCTCGTACCACCCCTTTCACCTGATTCGCGGCGGAGAGTTCGTCGACACAACCGCCTTCGGCATTACCGGCGCGCTGCCCGTAACTCTGCAAAACTTTCCCGGAATGTCGTTTTCCAGCAATGGCCCCGGTTACACGACTTTGCAGAACGGCGTGGGCCAAAACAACTACACCAGCTACATCGAGGGGACCGCGCTCTTCAGCAAGGCCCTCGCCAGGCACAATCTCAAGGCCGGTTTCCAAGTGCTGCATAACGTGAGCGACGGAACTGGTAACACCTCGACTTTGGGTACTTTCAGCTCAAGCGTTGCATTTACGCAGGAAAATGCCGGCGCGACAGCCAATAAGACGACCGGCTATGGCGATGGCGTCGCTTCCATGTTGCTGGGATATCCGGCCGGAAACGGCAACAGCACGACCATCGTGCCCGATCCTTCCTACGTGTATAACTACTGGGCTGCTTTTGTGCAGGACGATTGGCGCGCCACAAGCCGTCTGACAATGAACCTCGGCCTGCGCTGGGACTATGAGAGCCCGGACGCCGAAAGAAATCACAAGACGGCCCTGGGTTTTGATTTCACCGATCCCAACCCATTCTGCATTCCCAATGCTGCCGGAACCGCCATTGCTTCCTGCACCCCGCCCCCGTCCAGCCCGGCAGTTCCGCAAGGGTATGTAGGCGGCCTGGTCTATCAGAGCCCTAACTTTAGCCTGCCTTTCACCAGAGATCTTTGGGATCGCTGGCAGCCGCGCATTGGCGCCGCATTCCGCCTTACCAGCAAAGATGTGATCAGGGGTGGATTTGGCATTGAAATGGACAACAATCCTACGACCCAGCCCACTACCGGCTTCTCCGGCACCACCGGGTTCAACCAATCGATCAACAACAACTTCACTCCGCCCAGTTGCACCGCGGCGCAGGGCGGCGACGCCTACGGATACTGCACCCTCACCAATCCCTTCCCGAATGGAGTTGTCGTGCCGACGGGAAACATTCTCGGGCTTAGCACGGGTCTCGGGAGTAGCCTCAGCTTCACAGACCGTCACCGCTTACTTCCCAGGACAATGATGTATTCGGTGGACATTCAGCATCAATTCCGTGGCCAGATGTTGGTCGACGTCACGTATCACGGCGCAAATACGGCCGGAATTGGGATATCGAGGAATATCAATGTCATGCCGGCATGCTATTACCTCGGGGGCTCATGCCCGAACGCTGGCCTCAATACGCAACTCAACTCGACACCGGTCGCTAACCCGATGGCTGGCTACATGCCCACCTCTTCGAGCTTGAATGGCGCCACGACCACGCTAGCGAATCTGACCCTGCCGTATCCAGAGTTTGGGTCCGTGACCATCAATCAGTCCCAGATAGGCGGGCGTCGTATTGGCAATTTCAACTATCAAGCGCTCTATGGCGAAGTAACCAAGCGCGCAAGCCTTGGGCTTACATTCCATGTAGCCGCGACCTGGGCCAAGCCAATGGACACGCAGGCCTGGAACAACCCCCAGGATACCGTGCCTGCGCATTACCTGGATACGCAGCCCAATCGTTTCCTCGAATTCGACGCGGTTTATACTACCCCCGCTCTCTCGTCCATGCCTCGGCTTGTAAGAGAGGCGCTTGGTACCTGGAACTGGAACAACTCCCTTAACTGGCAAAATGGCACCGGAATCAGCTGGATCGGCAGCGAATGGCCAACCGGCGCGAGTCCGAATGCGGCGCATCAGACGCTGAGTGTCCCCAATCATCATGGATCCTCTTCTACAGTAAGCGAGACAAACAGCCACTGGTGGAACACTTGCTACATTCCTTTGTCTCCTGGCGTTTCGGGAGCGACCCTTAGTAGTGGCGGAGTCTACACCCCGCCGACCTGGGGTCCGGCGCAAGGGCCGGGTCCTGTAGGAACGCCATGCAACCCAGGCGAGCAGCCCGCTTACAAGCAGATGCCGAATGTGTCCATGAATACCATCAATGGTTCAGAGGAAATGCGCAACAACATCCGGTACACGATCGGTCCGTACTACAACACGGGGATCGGCAAGACCTTCCCCATTCACGAGAAGTTAGCGTTTGAGTTCCGTGCCGACATATTCAATCCGCTCAACTACACGATCCTTCAGGGCAGTCTTAATGGCAGCCTTACTTCAAGCGGCTTTGGCCAAATGACCGGAGACAGTCAATACAACGATCCACGCTTTATGCGTCTGAGGGGGGTCATAAGCTTCTAAGCCTCCATTCATCGTGCTGCGGGCCTCGCTCCTGGGGCTCGCGGCACCATTTTCCCCTTATCCATTTTCAACGAGCAGCTTGTACGAAAGAGTCATCGAAAGGCGAATTGCGCCTGCGGCAAGCTGGCCTTGTTTCGTTAGGAGTGAACTCTTGCGATGAATCGCACTTCATTGTTTCTGCAATTTCGCTCATCGTTGCGCCTGCTCGTTCTCTTCTGCGCCGGATTTGCGGTGGGTACAATCTGCGCACAAGGGCAGGGCACGCAACGCCCCGCTGAAGTCCGGCATCCGGCGGCCGCTGCCCCTGCTTCAACTCCGCAAGACGCGTTCCGCAGCGGCTTCTTGAATCCTCCACCATCCGCGCGGCTGCGATGCTATTGGTGGTGGCTTAATGGGCACGTCACCATCGAGAGCATCGATCACGATCTGACAGAGATGAAGGCGAAGGGCTACGGCGGCGTCCTGTTGGTCGACGCCAACGGGGCCGATGCGGAAAACAACGATCCTGTGCCGGCGGGACCGACCTTCGGCAGCCCTGCGTGGACCGCGCTATTCCTGCATGCGGTTGAAACCGCACACAAGCTCGACCTGGAGATTATTCTCACGATCACGAGCGGCTGGGATCTTGGGGCGCCCTTCATTCAGCCGAAAGACGGGATAAAAATCCTCACGTGGTCGCGCACACTGGCCGAAAAGGGCGAAACGCACCTGCCGCAGCCCAAACCCAGGAATGCATTCTATCAACGCATCGCCGTGCTCGCGTATCCGTTGCGGCACGGTACAAAATTGGCCGGCCAGGACGGCGACACGCGCGCTCCCCGTGCCAATCTTGCACAGAAATCGGCCGCTGTGGAGAACGGCGGATCGACTCCGCCTAGCGCCTATCTGCTCTTTGATACAGCAGGCCAACCTGGAGATGAAGACGCCAACGTGGCTGACGTTCATGACGTCACGCAATACGTCGATGCCGATGACACGCTGCATTGGGATCCGCCAACAGCAGGACCGTGGGAAATTTCGACCGTCGGCTACACCAATTCCGGCGTTCGCCTGTCTCCTGGCAGCGGCGCCTGGCAAGGACTTTCGCTCGACACGCTATCGCCTGCGACGCTCGACATGTATTGGGACAAAGAGCTCACGCCGCTGCTCAATGCGGCCAAGCCGTATTTAGGTAACACCCTCAAGTACGTGACCACCGATAGCTGGGAGATGGGAGGCATGAACTGGACGCAAAACTTCCGCGCGGAATTCATCAAGCTGCGCGGATACGATCCGGTGCCCTATCTGCCCATCGTTGCCGGCCGCATCCTCACCAGCAGAGAAGAAAGCGATCGTTTTCTTGCCGATCTTCGCCGCACCGTAGGCGATCTTATCAATTTGCATTTCGATACCATGGCCAGGCGCGCAGCGCTGTTCCATTTAGGCGTTGAATGCGAGTCCGGCGGTCCGCACGGTGAGCCAGTCGACGCGCTTGAAACGTTCCGCCATTCCGCGGTTCCGCAAACCGAATTCTGGGCGATGTCGAAATTTCATCGCAGCGCCGATACCGACCGTTACTTTGTGAAAGAAGCCGCCAGCGCCTCTCACATTTATGGCAGGCCCATCGTCGCCGACGAAGGCGAAACGAGCATGGGAAATCACTGGACAGAATCGATCGGAATGGCCCTCAAACCTTCGTTCGACATGGCGCTGACGGAGGGCCTCAACCGGCTCGTGTGGCATCAGTTCGCAAGCTCGCCCGTCGAAATGGGCCTTCCCGGTCAGGAGTATTTCGCGGGCACGTATCTCAATACGAAAGTTACATGGTGGCAAGAGGCGGGCGCGTTCACGGCCTATCTAGACCGGGGCCAGTTCATGATGCAGCAAGGCGAACCGGTCGCCGACGTCCTCTACTATTACGGCGATCAGGTTCCCAACTACGTCCGCCTCAAAACCGACGATCCGGCGGGCGTTCTGCCGGGCTACGACTACGACGTGACTGACACGGAAGCGCTGCTGCACCGCATGGTAGTCGACGCAAGTGGCCTACACACGCCTGAGGGGATCCATTATCGAATGCTCGTTCTGCCTCCCTGGCGCATTATGCCTCTCTCGGTGCTCGAGTTAGTCGAGCGTTATCTACGCGTTGGAGGTGTCGTCGTCGGTGAGCGCCCATTGCGGCCACAAGGTATTGTGCCGGCCTCGGTGGAGGCGCGCTATCAGCAACTGACCGATAGGATTTGGGGCGGCTGCCCGGCAGCGTCTCCGAATGCCGGCGTGCGCGTGGGCCGTGGAACCCTCTATTGCGAAGCCAAGGCGCGTGGCGCTCTCACCGCGCAGCAAATCCTGCCCGATTTTGAGTCTGAGTCCCCAGCCGTCGATTACATTCATCGGCGCACGGCCACGGCCGACATTTATTTCATCCGAAACAGCAAGCCGGAAGCAGTAACATCCGCGATCATCCTCCGCGTCGCCGATCTGCAACCGGAGATCTTCGATCCCGTCACGGGCAATGTGACGCCTACGATGCTCTACGAAAGAACAAGCGATGGACGTACAAATATGTCGGTCTCGCTTGCGCCTTACGAAGCCTTCTTTATTGTTTTCCGACGTCCCGCAAAGTTGCACTTGACCCGATTGCAAAGGCATGGTCATGCAGTCTCACTCTCCGACGATACAATGGCCGCCGAAGAGATTGGCAGGATTGAACTGCGGACGTCCATTCCGGGAGACTACTCGGCGACGCTTTCCAACGGGCGCGAAGTGAACGTGGAGGTGCCTGCGGCAGCACCGCAACTGCTTAATACGGGCTGGACCCTCGACTTTCCGCCGAATTGGGGCGCTCCTGCACACGTCGACGTGCCGACACTGAAATCTTGGACTGAATTTTCCGATCCAGGAATTCGCTATTTCTCCGGCACGGCGACGTATCGTACTACCGTTCACATCAACGCCGATCAACTTGTTCCTGGCCGTGAGCTCTGGCTTGACCTGGGCGAAGTCTACGAAGTGGCTCGCATTCGCATCAATGGCACACCGCTTACTCCTCTCTGGAAGCGTCCTTATGCGGCACGCATCGATGCCTACCTGCATCCGGGCGACAACGCTCTCGAAGTCGAGGTGACCAACCTCTGGCCGAACCGGCTCATCGGCGACGCGCAACCGGGCGTCACGCATCGTTATACTTGGACAAATATCAAAACGTTCAAAAGTTCATCGCCACTTCTGACTTCGGGGCTGCTAGGACCCGTTACTTTGAAACCCGTGTACGTCCGATCAATCCCGCTTCAGTAGGAAGCTTTCAGGTTGACCGATGAGTTCAAGTGCAGAAATGTGCAGAGGAGAATAGCTTGGGCCTATTCAATGAAGGAGCCAAAACAGCCACAGCTGGACATGTTCACAATCCAATTTCTCGCCGCGAATTCATCTCTGGTTCGGCAGTTCAATCGGAGGTGCACTTGTTTGCTTGCGAGGTGAGTGATTGATGGGCATTGCCATTCCCCTAGAAGGATTGCGTCCGGATGAGCGACTCCCGATGATGCGAGAAGTTGTTTACATGCGGTGACCGCGATTGGATGAGCACGGGAGGCACAATGAGCACGGAGCGAGTACTGCGTGCGGGACTATGCGGTATCGGTCTTGAAGCCTATTGGGGCCAGTTTGCCGGGCTAAAGGGGCGGCTCGATGGATATGTGGAGCAAGTAGCTGTGCAGCTTACGCGGCCCGGCATCGAGGTGGTCAACCTGGGCCTGATAGACACCCCAGCGCGCTCCAATGCGGCCGGCCATCGGTGCCGCCGCGAGGACATCGATGTGCTGTTCCTTTACGTGACCACCTACGCGCTTTCGAATACCGTGCTGCCGCTTGTGCAACGCGCCGGGGTACCGGTAATCGTGCTCAATCTGCAGCCAGAAGCCGCGATTGACTACAACGCATTCAACGGTCTGCTCGACCGCACCGCAATGACAGGCGAGTGGCTCGCCTTCTGTTCGGCGTGCCCGGCGCCCGAAATCGCCAACGTACTGCTGAGGGCCAAGATTCCCTTTCATCAGGTGACGGGCATGCTGGAAGAAGCTGAGAGCTGGCGCGAGATTGAGGAATGGCTTGCCGCGGCGCGAGTGCGCTCAGCATTGGCATCGGCGCGACTGGGACTGATGGGCCATTATTATAGCGGCATGCTCGACATCATGACAGACGTGACCCAGGTCTCGGTCACTTTCGGGACGCACGTAGAGCTTATGGAGGTGGACGAGTTAACGCGCTACGCGCCGAGGCCGGCGATAGCGATGTGGAGCGGAAAGTTGAGGACTTTCAAACGGCATTCGATATTCAGCCGGATTGCCCGCCCGAAGAACTGCTCCACGCGGCGCGCACGGCGGTGGCCCTCGACACCTTGGTTGCGCGCTACGATCTGGACGCGCTCGCTTACTACTACAAGGGTTCCGGCAATGCGGTCAATGAGGACACGATGAGCTCAATCATCCCGGGCTGTTCGCTCCTGACTGCGCGCCACATTCCCACGGCAGGCGAGTATGAGGTGAAGAACGTTCTGGCAATGAAGATCATGGACATTCTGGGCGCGGGTGGTTCCTTCACGGAGTTTTACGCGATGGACTTCAACGACGACGTGGTCCTGATGGGGCACGATGGCCCGGGGCATATCGCGATTGCCGAGGGCAACGCCAAGGTGCGGCCGCTCCGCGTCTATCACGGTAAAGTGGGGCGAGGTCTGTCCATTGAGATGAGCGTAAAGCTCGGGCCGGTGACGTTGCTCTCGATAGCCGAGGATGCGATCACTGGCTTCAAGTTGCTGGCGGCAGAGGGCGAATGCATTCCCGGAAAGATACTCGAGATTGGAAATACCAACAGCCGTTACCGCTTCCCGCTCGGCGTGCGCGGGTTCGTGAATGCCTGGAGCGCGCAGGGACCTGCCCATCACTGCGCTGTAGGCGTGGGACACGTGGCTGGCATTCTGCGCAAGGCAGCCGCATTGATGGGAATTGGGTTTCATCAGGTATGATCCGTGATTGTGAACGCGGAAGCTCTCCATTCGATTTGGAACCAGATGCGGGTGCCGGCCAAATCGTATTCCTAAAATCCACAGATCAAGTGATTTTCGATTCCATGGATTCACGACACAGGAGCGGTGAAATACAACGAATCGCATTCTTGTAACCGGAGTTTCTGGTCCAATCGGCAAGATTCTTCGAAATCGATACTCCATAAGTTAGATAGCGAGTCATGTGTCGAAACCAAAGAAGTGAGTTTGAAGCAAGAAAAAAGGAGCCGAGCGAAGATGAAGCGGCGTGACGTATTAAAGGGACTGACAATTGCAACCGGTGGCGCGCTTTAGCCAATCACTGTCTGGCTGAAGTTGGCGCAGGCACAGGCTCAGGACGCAACTTTGCCCATTGCTACTGGGAAGTTGTGACTCCGCGTGTGGAATGAGGGACGGGGACGTGCGAGGCCACGTCTACGCCTCAAAGCAGCCACTCAACAACGCAATTCCCGAGGAAGACCTTAGCTTGCATGGAGCGACTCGAGAGGTTGCACGCTCGGCAGCGGTTGAAAAAGCCAGAACTTGTGGAGTATTCGAAGGCGCACAGAAAACCCTGTTGGATGGGAGAAGCTTTGATGGGATCGACGAGACGGAAATTTGTGCAGTTGATGACTGGAGCCGCGGTTGTACCCAGTTTGCCTCGATTGGCTGCGGAAATAGGTCAAGCGGATTCTGCGGTGATCGGCAGCGGCATGGATCTTGGGTTTCAGTCGGCTAAGTATCGTGTGCAGATGGCTGCGGACCAGCCCGGCTTTATTGCGCTCGCTGTCGATTCATTGGGAAAGAACAAGCTCGATGGAAACGTGACGCTTCCGTTGGCGAAGTCAACCGTTGGCTACAAGGTCTCCCGGGAAAACGGCACAATCAAGTACTCTCTCGCTGAAGGTGAAGACGACCCGGTGTGGACTTTTGAATTCGACGAGCAGGGTTTTACGATCAGGTCCACGTATTCTCCGAAGCTGCCTACCCAGCCGCTAGTTCTTGGCTTCACAATCGATAGCCATGCGACGCTGCTCGGCCTCCTCACGGATTACGGATCCATGCGTCTTCCGGCGCTGCTGCACTTCCCCCACCAAGGGACCCTTCGAATCACAACAGCTGCAGACCGGCTCTCACTCGGCTACGATGCTTCGCGTTCCGGAGACAAGTTCATCCGGGTTTCGTTTCCTCCCGCCAATGGGGGGCAAAAGCAAATCGAATACCGTTTCGAAGTCGCCGATATTTATCCCGATTCCGGCACAGCGAGCATCGAGAACGATCCCCGGTACGATGGATACCGCAGGGATTTTCTGACCATCCTGCAAATCAACCCTCGCCGACGCGTCTTAGCCAACAACAGCGCGAGCGATGCGTGTGCCTTCACTCTTTTCATTTATTCGATGATGGCTGTCCACTTGCCGCCCCTCGCCGAAGGTTTAAGCGCAAACGATATCCTGCGCCAATCGCTCGATCGCTACGTCGGCGGAATGAAGGGCTACGGCATGATCGAATATGACGACCAGCCGAGTTTGAAATACGCATTCCTCGACACCTATCCGTCTCTGGTTATGGCCACTTCGGATTATGTCCAGGCAAGCCACGACGTCCACTGGCTCAAACGCAATTACTCAGTCATCAAGAGTTGGGCGGACAAGATGATCGAGTTCGACAGCGATCACGATGGGCTAATGGAGTATCCGGTCAGCGGTAACTCCGGTTCCTGGAGTGAGAAGCTGACCGTGCGTCCATCCAACTGGTGGGACACAATCGGCTTTGCTCACAAGGACGCCTATTCAAATGCACTCGCGTACAAGGCGTTTCGGGACATGGGGGCGCTCGCACTCCAGGCTGGCATGCCTGCCGATGCCGCGATCTACAAGCATCGCGCGGAAATGCTGAAGGCCATTTTCTACCCCACCTTCTACAATCCTGCGACCGGCGTCCTGGCGGGTTGGAAGAGCGCCGACGGCAAACTGCACGACTACTATTTCATCTTTGTCAGCGGTGTCGCTGAAACTTACGGACTGCTCTCCGATGCCCAAGGCAACGAGATATGGGATAAGCTGATGGCCAAAATGAAGGAGGTCGGCTACAACCGCTTCGATCTCGGACTGCCCGGAAACCTGATTCCCGTTCGCCGCGAAGACTACGTCGATCACAACTGGGGCGCTGGCGGCCCTGCCAAAGCAGATGGCTCCGACGCATTCCAGATCTACGAAAACGGCGGCGCAACCGCCTGCTATGCGTACTTTGCGATTCAGGCCTTGCGCAAACTGGGCCGCGACAAGGAGGCGGACGCGATCCTCTTTCCCATGCTGAAGGCCTTCGAAGCGGGCGGATTCCAAGGGCGAGGCCCCAATGGCAAAACCTACGATTGGACCGCCTGGGACGGAACACCCCACGGCTATGAGGGTTTGCTTGTTGATGGGTATCTGACCCTGCTGGCGGCAGTGCCGGCCAGGGACGGCGCTGACCTGACACGCGAATGACTCGATCCAGGCGGCGCCAAGTCGCCGGATGAGGCAGAAAGGTTGGACTGCCCGGTTGCGCAATTAGTCCGGCTGACAAGATGTACCGGGAGTGAATCATGTACTTTTCAAGAGTTGTTGCTGCACTTGCATTGTTCTTTCTGCTGATGGGCGCGAAAGCGCAAGTCACACCCGACAAGCCTATCCAAATCACGGTGCAATGGGACAAGCCGGAGACGACTTTGCGCACTTCGCCCACGCTGCAGGTGGTGGCGATGCCTCCTTTGGAGCGCGGCTCGCCCGTACACGACCCTAGCTTTGCCGCGGTCAAGGAGCTTGGCGCCGACTATGTCCGTTATGTGCCCTGGTTCCCCTATCCAAGGTTCGCGGTCGCGGAACTCGAGCCGCAGAAGGACGGCAAGACCTCTTGGGATTTCTCACGCATCGACCCGATGACGCTTGACTTCCTGCGCGCTACGGAAGGCCATTCGCCCATCCTGAACTTCAGCACCGTTCCTGTTTGGTTTTTCAAGATCTCGAACCCCGTCGTGGCCCCTGCCGACCCCGATCAGCTCTTCGGGGGCGAAAGTCAGGGCACCGAGTTGCTCGATCCGACTTGCAACGATGTCGCCGACTACTACGCTCGCTTGGTCAGCTGGTACACGCAGGGCGGCTTTACCGACGAACTGGGCGTTCGCCATGAATCCGGCTATCACTACCGGATCCCGTACTGGGAGGTCTTCAACGAGATCGAGGCCGAGCACCATTTCACGCCGGAGAAGTACACGGCCTGCTACGACGCCATTACCAGCGCTCTGCATAAGGTCGATCCAGAGATGAAGTTTGTGGGCCTCGCGCTAGCCTTTCCAGAGCAGGACGCAGAGATGTTCGAGTATTTTCTCAATCCGGCGAACCACAAGCCCGGCGCGCGGCTGGATATGATCTCTTACCACTTCTACGCATCGGGGGAGCAGGGAGCAGAAAGTCCTGACATATGGCAGTATACTTTTTTCGATCAGGCTGACCGACTGCTCGCAGTGGTGCGATACATCGAAGAGATCCGAAAACGCCTATCGCCCAGAACGCGCACCACCCTCGATGAGATCGGCTCCATCCTGCCCGGCTCCAACAGCGTGAAAGATCCGCATATTCCGCCGATCTACTACAGTGCCTCCGGCGCGCTCTACGCCTATGTCTATATCGAGACGGCTCGGCTGGGCATCGATGTTGTTGGTGAGTCGCAGTTGATGGGGTTTCCATCGCAGTATCCCGATGTCACCATGATCGACTGGGTAACCGGAAAACCAAATGCGCGCTTTGAAGTGCTGCGCCTGCTGCACGACAACTTCGCTGTTGGCGATAAGATGCTTCACATGAACAGCGTTGGAAGAGATATTGACGCCGCCGCCTTCCAGAGCGCCGGCGACGTGAAGAAGCTGCTGGTGGTGAACAAGCGCAACCGCAACATCACTTTGCAGCTGCCGCCGGAGTTCGCGCATGGCAGCGTCACTACGGTCGATGTCACCGCCGGTGTTACCCGCCCGGTAGCCCGAGCCTGGATCGGCACGACGATGACACTTCCGCCTTTCGCCGTCACCGTCATCGTGGCGGAAAATTGACACCAAGGCGCGTCGCACTGCGCCGTAAAGAGAATTGACTGCAAAGCATCGAGAATCGGACAAGGAAAATTAAGAAGGAACTCAATGAATTCCTGATACATTCAACTCGTGATTGCATTGGAACAAGAGAATCTGTGGTTCACATTCTCTCGCCCAATGAACGGAAAGCCCGGTACGTTCGATGGTTGTAAGTGAGTCAAACAAACTGGAAGGAATATTCACGCCGCTTCTGGTCCCTCTGGACGAGCGCGACCGGGTGAACGAAGCGGAGTTTCGCCGCTTCGTTTCCTGGTTGATTGACCGCGGTGTGCACGGCGTGTACCCGAATGGTTCGACGGGCGAGTTCACGCGGTTCACGGCAGAAGAGCGGCGCCGGATTGTTCAGGTGGTAGCGGAAGAGTGTGGCGGCCGAGTTCCGATTCTGGCGGGCGCCGCGGAAGCGAATGTGAGGGAGACGCTTGCCGCGTGTGAAGCCTACTTGGAGATGGGCGCAAGGGCAGTAGCCATAGTTGCGCCGTTTTACTATAAGCTGGCTCCCGAATCGGTGTACGCCTACTTTGCTGAAATCGCACGCAACTCGCCGATCGACATCACTCTGTATAACATTCCGATGTTCGCCAGCCCAATCGACGTGCCGACGATCCAGCGCCTGGCCTGCGAATTTCCCAGGGTGATCGCCATCAAGGATTCTTCGGGCGATCTGGGTTTTATGATGCGCATGATTGCGGCGGTGCGCCCGCATCGACCGGATTTCAGCTTCCTCACGGGATGGGAAGCGGTGCTGGTTCCCATGCTGATGATCGGCTGCGATGGCGGTACTCACGCATCGAGCAACGTGGTGCCAGAGATCACCCGCCGCATATATGATTTGTATCGCTCAGGAGACCACGCCGCAGCCATGCGATGGCAATTCAGGATCCTGGAGCTGTTCGACGCTATGCTCAGTCCATGGGAGTTTCCGGATGGGTTCCGGGCGGCCGCTGAGTTGCGCGGATTCCAATTCGGCCGGGGACGGCAGCCCCAGACGAGCGCACAGCGAGCCGATCATGCTCTCCTCGGCACCACTCTGCAATGCCTTCTGGCGGATTTCGAGCTGGTGGAGAGGCCAGCACGTGGTTGCACGGAGCGGACAGATTAAAGGGAGTTTACAGCGGGAGGCTTCGGTAAATGGTTGCACGATTGAAGGATATCGCCGAGGATCTGGGCCTGTCGGTCGTGACCATTTCGAAGGTTCTCCGCAATCATCCGGACATTAGTGAGGCAACACGTAAACGTGTTCTGAAACGGATGAAGGAGCTGAATTACCAGCCGAACTTTGCTGCGCGTTCGCTCATCACAGGCCGCAGCTGGACCATTGGTCTGGTTGTGCCCGATTTGCTGCATCCTTTCTTTGCGCAAATTGCCAAGGAAATCTCTGTCGACGTGCGCAAGAAGGGTTATAACCTTTTCATCTCTTCTTCCGATGAGGATCCGGCTTTGGAGCAGGAAGAGATTGCGCAGCTGCTGGCCCGTCGCGTGGACGTGATGCTGGTCGCTTCAGCGCAGTGGACAGTGGAAAGCTTTCGGCGAATCGAGGAACAGAAGATTCCTTACGTTTTGCTGGACCGGCATTTCGCGGAACTTGAATCCAACTTTGTCGGCGTTGATGACGTTGCGGTGGGCGTGCTGGCCACAAAGCATCTTATTGAGCAGGGATGCAAGCACATTGCGCACGTGCGCGGCCCGGAGATCAGCACGGCCGTTGGACGCCTTGAGGGATACAGGCAGGCGCTAGCCGCGCACCAGATGGCTCCTCTGCCGGGGCATGTGATTTCGATCGGCCCTTCGGGAGATCACGTGGGCGACAAGGCCGGCTACGCCGCAACGGTGAAGTTGCTTGCCGGCAAGAAGCGCCCCGATGGGATCTTCTGTTTTAACGATCCCGTCGCCCTGGGAACCATGCGCGCCATTCTCGACGCCGGGTTGCGCGTTCCGGACGACATCGCGGTGGTTGGCTGCGGAAACCTGTCGTACTCGGATTTTCTTCGCGTGCCGCTTTCGTCGGTGGACCAGAACAGCCGAATGATTGGAAAGATTGCAGCGGCGCTCGCCCTGAAACTTGCCCAAAGCAAGACGCCGGTACGCCCCAAAAGTACGTTGGTCGCGCCGCAACTTGTGATGCGTGCTTCAAGTCTCCGCTCGAATCAGAAGCCGGAGCCGGACCGAGCAAGCCGTGCCTGATCCCAAGTGCCTGTGGCCACGCACCCTGCGTGCAAAGCAGACATCATGCAAAGCGCGCCACGCCCAAAGTGAGGATGAGGGCCGTGACGGAAATAATGGTTTCGCAGACCGACCACGTCTTGAGAGTCTGGGCAACACTCATATTGAAGTACTCTTTCACTAACCAGAAGCCGCCGTCATTCACATGGGAAAAGATGAGCGAGCCTGCGCCGGTGGCAATCACCAGGAGCTCGGGATGCACGCCAGGAGTGTGCGCCACAAGCGGCGCGACGATAGCCGCCGCCGTGGTCATCGCCACTGTAGAAGAGCCGGTGGCAAGGCGCATGGCCGCGGCCAGCAGCCACGCCAGAAGCAGCAGGGAGATGTGGCCGCGCATGACGATTGCGACGATCGCGTGCGAGACGCCACTGTCCTCGAGGATGTGCCCGAATCCTCCGCCGGCACCCACCAGCAACGTGATCGCGGCTGTAGGCGCGAGGCACTCGTTGCTAAAGCGCAAAATGGTGGCGCGAGTGAATCCTCTCATACGGCCGAGCGTGACAAAACTGAGCAGCACTCCAATCAGAAGCGCTATATCGTCGTTGCCCACCAGATGAAGCGTTGTGTTGATCGTGGAGCCCGACGGAAAAAGCGCATTCGCGCAACTGCCACTCAGCATCAACAAGACGGGAGTAAGAATCGTGAATAACGAGAGCGAGAAACCGGGCTGGCGGTGGATGGCTTTGTGGTCAACGAGCTGTGCGGCGATGGAATTGCCGGCGGAAAGATGGATGTGCCTGGCAATTAACTTTGCATAGAGCGGACCGGCGATGGCCGCCGTGGGAACGCCGACGAGCAGCGCAGCGAAAATGGTGCGCCCCACATCGGCGTGGTAGATTGCCACCGCCATGGAAGCGGCGGGATGCGGTGGCACCAGTCCATGAACCACTGAAAGGCCCGCCACCAGCGGCAACCCTACCAGCACAAGTGAGGTTCCTGTTCGTCGCGCCACAGTAAACACAATGGGAATGAGCAGCACGAAACCGACTTCAAAAAAGGCCGGAAGGCCAATGATGAGGCCAACCAGAGCCATCGCCCAATGGATGTTCTTTTTGCCGAAAATGCGGATCAAAGTGTGAGCGATGCAATCGGCTGCGCCCGATTCCGCCATCATCTTGCCAAGCATGGTGCCCAGGGCGACGATCACCGCGATGTGACCCAGTATTGCGCCCACTCCGGCTTCGAACGACTGGACGACTGTAGAGGGGGGCATGCCCGCAACCAAGCCGAGAGAGAGAGAAGCCAGGATGAGTCCGAGAATCGGATTCAGCTTGGCCACCGTAATCAGCACCACGAGTCCAACCACAGCCACGAGTGCCGAAGCGATAAGAAAAATGTTGTGCTGATCGCTCATTCCCAGCCCTTAGTTCCTTCACTCGCGGTTTTACCTGCCGATTCCTCACTGCGTCCGGGCCTTCTGGCGCGCCGCAAAAATCGGCCGCCGCGCTGATGTGAAGGTTTGCGTTCCTGATAAGAAAGAACCCCATTCACCCAAACAGCCTTGATTCCTTCCGCGGTTTGCCTGGGATTGCTGAACGTCGCTGTATCGATGATGTTTTCCGGATCAAAAAGTGTGAGATCGGCGAAACAGCCTTCACGAATCAATCCACGTTCCGCGATGGCAAAGCGGGAGGCCGTCATGCCTGTCATTTTGTGAATCGCCTGCGGCAGCGGAAGAATCTTTTCGTCGCGGCAATAGCGGCCAAGCACGCGGGGAAAGGTTCCCCACAGGCGCGGATGCGGCATGGGATCGTTAGGCAGCCCATCGGACCCAATCATCGTGGCCGGGTGGCGCAGGATGCGGCGCATGTCGTCTTCTGCCATGCAGTGATAGATGGCTCCAGCCGGTTGCAGCCGGCGCGCGGCTTCGATCTGCGGCACCTTCCACTGCTCGGCGATGGCCGACAACTTCTGCGCGGCCATCTGAGGATCCGGCGAACTCCAGGTAATGAAAATCTCCACGCGCTCGTCCACCTGGCGAAGATCGAGTGTACTCGAACTGGCCGCGTAGGGATAGCAATCACACCCGGCAGACTGCGCCGTGCGCGCCTTTTCGATAGCCTGCAGCACTTCACTACTTCGCCCCCAGTTGTCGATCCCCGCGCACTTTAGATGGGACACCAACACAGGAACGCGCGCTCGCCGGCCAATGGTAAACGCTTCGCGCATGGCATCCAGAATGCCGTCGCCTTCGGTTCTCATGTGCGTCACGTACACAGCGCCCGCCGCGGACAGGGGTTGAGCGAGTTCCATCACCTCTTCGGTCGTCGACGCATAGGCTGACAGATAGGCGAGGCCTGTACTTAGCCCGAGAGCGCCGGCATCGAGCGCCTCCTTGAGTTGTGCGCGCATCCCGGCAATTTCGGCGTTCGTTGCCGGCCGATCCAGGCGATCCATTTGATTGTTGCGCAAAGCGGTGTGGCCCACGAGCGCAGCTACATTGACCGCTGGGGCGGCGGCTTGAATTGCCGCTTGATACGCCGCAAACGTCGGATAGAGGAACGCCGCCGCATCGCCCAGCAGATTCATGGGATCGGGCAGCTCGCCGCGCAAGGTAACCGGGGTGGCGCAGATACCGCAATTGCCCACGATCACCGTGGTCACTCCCTGAGACAGCTTGGGCAACATCACAGGATCAGCGATGACACTCAAATCGTCGTGCGTGTGCGCGTCGATGAAGCCGGGAGCCAGCGCCAGGCCCTCGGCGTCAACCTCGTGCTCCGCGTTCAATTCAAGTGACCGGCCCACGGCCAATATGCGGTCGCCGCTCAGTGCAACATCTGCGGTTTCCGCCTCGGCGCCTGTGCCGTCAAAAACGCTCGCGTTGCGAATGATGGTTTCGCAGAGACGCATCAATGTTCCTCTGACATGTAGGCTAGATACAATAGCGAATTCGAGCAAATGGAAATTGCCGCACGGTGAGGCTGGAAATGGATTTATTGAAACACACTGACGCTGGCCAGGCCCGCGATTCCGGAGCAATTGACCCGCTGAACAAGGGTATTGGATTGCTGGAGCGGCCTATTGCCCACGATGAGATTGTGCGGTGCGGCTGGAACCTGCTGCGCGAGGATCTCACGCTGCCTGCAGCAGTGCTTTATGACGATGCGCTGCAGCACAACCTTGAATGGATGCGGCAATTCACGGCCACATACGGCGTCAGGCTGGCCCCCCATGGAAAAACCACCATGGCGCCGCGCTTGTTTGACCTGCAACTTCAAGCTGGCGCGTGGGGCATTACGCTGGCCACGGCGCATCAAACGCAGGTTGCCTACACGCACGGCGTGCGTCGCGTGCTCATGGCCAACCAGCTCATCGGCAAGCAGAATATGGCGATCGTTGCCGCGCTTCTGCGCGATCCCGAATTTGAATTTTACAGCCTGATTGACTCTGCCGAGCAAGTCGGCCAGCTTGGATCGTATTTCTCGCATTGCGGAGCGAGCCTGAATGTGCTGCTCGAAGTGGGAGTGGACGGCGGCCGGGCCGGTGTGCGCAACCCCGAGCAGCTCCAGTCGATTCTTGAAGCTCTGGGCAAATGGAGCCATGCCATCGCGCTGTGCGGAGTTGAAGTCTACGAAGGCGTCCTCGATAACGAGGCAGCCATTCGCGCATTTCTGCTTCATGTCGTGGATGTGACAAAAGAAATTGCAGCAAAAAAGCTTTTCCAGCGCGCGCCCATTTTGCTTTCCGGCGCAGGCTCGGCCTGGTATGACGTGGTCGCCGAAATCTTTTCTCCGCGAGATTTTGAAGATGCTGTCGAGGTGGTCTTGCGCCCCGGGTGCTATTTGACGCACGATGTCGGCGCGTATCGAATAGCGCAGGAAAGGATCCTCGAAAGCAACCCCGTGGCGCGGCAAATGGGCGCGGGGCTCAAGCCGGCCCTTCAAGTCTGGGCTTATGTGCAGTCAGTGCCTGAGGCCACCAAGGCAATCGTGGGCCTTGGCAAACGCGACGCAGCCTTTGATTCGGGACTGCCGGTTCCGGCGTTGCACTTCAGGCCCGGAAGCGCTACGCCGCACGCTGCCCCGGCACATTGGATTGTTACCCGATTGATGGATCAGCATGCGTATCTGCAAATTGCCGCTAACGATGACATTCGCCCCGGCGATATGGTGGCTTTCGACATCGCGCATCCTTGCCTGACCTTCGACAAATGGCGCGTACTCGCCCTGGTGAACAGCGCGTACGATGTCGTCGACCTGATTCAGACATTCTTCTAATTTTGTTCTCGGTCTTTGGCATCGGTGCTTGCAGTCACTTTGAACAGCGCTCGTAGATCGTACGATGGCCGCAGGCTTCATAGTCGACGGAGCCTGAACGGGAAGGGATCTGCATGAATCTGGGATTTATTGAGAGCGAGACATACGACGAAACTTCAGTGGGCGACACAGCCGGGACTGAGCACGTTCTTACCGCAGATGACGCGATGGCGTTCGCCTCGATTTCCGGGTTCCATTCCGTTTTGAATACCGATGAACTTATCGATCGCGCCGGGGGAATCCCTCCGACCGGGCCAAACATGTGTCTGATGCCGGCATAATCGCCAAGGCTCCATCGGTCCGTGGGCATGGCGAAACGTATAACCGGCTTCTTGGATGGCCGCATCAGGCTCATTCAACATCTTTTCCGCACTTGCAGAAATCGCCGGCTTGAATCACACCCGCCCAAAGTTCCGCGAGGCAGCGGGACGTCCTGCGCAAACTGGACAGCCTGGCGGTAGGATAGGGAGCGGAGGCAAGTGCGATGCTGATTGTTCATGTGCACGTGCACGTCAAACCCGAGTCCTTGGACGAGTTCAGGCAGGCCACCGTGGAGAACGCGCGCGCGAGCGTGCAGGAGCCAGGGATCGCTCGGTTTGACGTGATGCAGCTCGAGGACGATGCAACACGGTTTGTGCTCACCGAGGTCTATCGCACGCCGGAAGCGGCGGCCGCACACAGAGAAACTGCGCATTACGCGAAGTGGCGCGATGCGGTGGCGCCCATGATGGCCGAGCCGCGCCAGAGAGCGCAGTACAAGGCCGTCTTCCCCGATGTCAATGGCTGGTAATTTGGGAGCTAATAATTTAGGGGCTGGTAGAACCATGCGCTTCGAGTTCGCGACCGCAACGCGCATTGTCTTCGGCGAAGGCACGGCCGCGACCCTCCCTGAACTGGCACGTAGCTTCGGCGCTCGCCCGATGGTGGTGACCGGCGCATCCACCGAGCGCGCGGCACGGCTTGTCTCGGCGCTCGAGGCGGAGACTTTCAGTGTGCCGGGCGAACCCACGGTCGAACTGGTGCGCGCGGGCGCTCGGCGCGTGCAGGAAGCCGCCTGCGATGTCGTGATCGCGATGGGCGGGGGCAGCGCCATCGATGCGGGCAAAGCGATTGCCGCTATAGCCACCAACGGCGGCGAGCCGCTGGAGTTTCTCGAGGTGGTGGGTAACGGGCGCGCGATCGCGGTCCAGCCGCTGCCGTTCATTGCCGTGCCCACTACAGCCGGCACGGGCAGCGAAGTGACGCGCAATGCCGTGCTGGGATCGGTGGAGCACGGTGTGAAAGCCAGCTTGCGCAGCCCGATGATGCTGCCGCGGGTTGCGCTTGTGGATCCCGAGCTGACATACGGGCTGCCGCCCGCAGTCACCGCAGATACCGGCCTGGATGCCCTGACGCAACTCATCGAACCGTTTGTGAGCGTGCGTGCCAATCCACTCGTCGATGCGATGTGCGTGGAAGGGATAGGGCGTGTAGCCGGGGCGCTGCGCCGTGCGTACCACGACGGAGCCGACAAAGAGGCGCGAAGCGACATGGCGCTGGCAAGCCTGTTCGGCGGCCTGGCGCTGGCCAACGCCGGACTGGGCGTGGTGCATGGCTTGGCGGCTCCGCTCGGCGGCCAGTGGAAGGCGCCGCATGGAGCGCTGTGTGCTGCGCTGCTGCCGCACGGTATGGCGGCCAATGTCGCCGCGTTGCGGGCGCGCGCGCCGCAGCATCCTGCCCTGGAACGCTACGCGATGATCGCGCGCATGCTTACCGGCCGGAATGAAGCCAGCGCTGAGGAAGGCATCGACTGGGCGCGCGCGCTTTGCGCCGAACTCGACATCCCTGGGCTGCGCGCCTGGGGAATTGCGGAAGCCGATCTGCCAGCTGTCGTCGAGAAGGCGGTCCATGCCAGCAGCATGCAGGCCAATGCGCTGCCTCTCACACACGAGGAACTGCTGGCGGTGCTGACGGCCGCGCGATGAGAGCCGGAGATGCGCGACGCAAAGTGGAGCACACCGGTAAATGGGATCACGCGGCGATAGAAGGCGCGCCGCGATACACATTCTCGAGAAACATTCTCGCGCCGCAGGCAGAACGGGCGTGGATAATGGCCGATAGGGAGTTTGATCGATGAAAGCATTGGTCAAGAGCAAAGCCGAGCGCGGATTGTGGCTCGAAGACATCGCCGAACCGGAAGTGGGCATCAACGATGTCCTGGTGCGCGTCCACTACACCGGCATCTGCGGCACCGATGTGCATATCTATGAGTGGGACGAGTGGGCGCAAAAAACCATCCCCGTGCCCATGGCCATCGGGCATGAATTCGTTGGCGAAGTGGTCACGGTGGGAGCGAATGTGAACGACTTCTTCGCGGGTAACATCGTGAGCGGTGAAGGGCATGTGGTTTGCGGCCGATGCCGGAATTGTCTTGCCGGGAGGCGGCATCTTTGCGCTTCGACGCAGGGCATCGGCGTCAATCGGCCGGGAGCATTTGCCGAGTTCATTGCGTTGCCCATGACAAACATCTGGAAGCACAGCGCAAGCGTCCCGGAAGAGGTTGCCGCCATCTTCGATCCGTTTGGCAATGCCGTACACACGGCGCTCTCCTTTCCGGTTCTGGGCGAAGATGTGCTGATTACGGGCGCGGGACCGATCGGGATCATGGCGATTCCGGTCGTGAAGCACGCGGGCGCGCGACACGTCGTGATCACTGACTTGAACCCCTTTCGATTGGAGCTGGCGCGCAAGATGGGTGCGACCCTGGCCGTGAATCCCGGCGAGGTTCCGCTCGCCGACGTGCAGAAGCAGTTGGGAATGGTGGAAGGGTTCGATGTGGGTCTTGAGATGTCGGGCAATGCGCAAGCCCTTCGCGACATGATCGCCAACATGAGTCATGGAGGCAAAATCGCCATTCTGGGGATTCCGGCCAAAGAGATGTCCATGGACTGGCGACAGGTAATCTTCAACATGTTGACCATCAAGGGCATTTACGGCCGTGAGATGTACGAGACCTGGTACAAGATGACGGTCATGCTGGAATCGGGCGTGGATATCTCGGGCGTGATTACCCACCGCTTCCCGTGGAATGAATACGAAGCGGCATTTGCAGCCATGCGTTCCGGCAATGCGGGCAAGGTGATTCTGGACTGGAGAAATGTGAGGTAGGCCCAGAATTTTTTCGGGCACAGTTCATTTTCGCTGACGGCCTTTACCGCTCTCGTTCCCGGACCTCTGATCTTTACTCTTGCAACGTCACCCATTTCGCGTTCTTCTGCGCCTTAAGCACCAGTTCCGCGGCCAGCAGCGCTTCGTCCAGGTTTTGCGCCAGGTGCGTGCGGTTCGCGATGTCGGCCACAAACTGCGCCCCGAATGGCAACGGCATGGCATTGCAGTCAATGAGCCGCGCCTGCTTTTTGTCGACCACAAAAAGGTTGTTGCCCTGATGGCTCACGCCGACGTTGGTGTACTTGCGCACCTCCATATAACCTTCGGTGCCCAGAATGAACAGCCGCCCGTCGCCCCACGTACCCAGACCATCCGGCGTGAACCAATCCAGCCGCACATAGCCCAACCCGCGATTGCCGCGCAACACCATGTCGCCAAAATCCTGAAAGCGCGGACGATCGGGATGACGCACGTTGGCGATCTGTGACTCCACCACCTCGGCCTCGGTCGACCCCGTGAAAAACAGGAACTGATCCACCTGGTGCGAGCCGATGTCGCACAGGATTCCGCCATATTGATCGGGGTTCCAGAACCAGTCAGGCCGGCCGCCGCTGCCGCCTGCGTCCCCCGCGCCCTGAAAAATCTGATGCGGCGCAATGTTGATGGTCTGAATTACCTTGCCGATTGCGCCCTGCCGCACCAGTACTCCGGCGTAGACCGCCGCCTTCACCTCCAGCAGTTCACTGTAGAGAATTGCGTAAATCCGCTTGGTCTCGGCAATGGTTTTGCGCACGTCGGCCAGTTGCTCGAGCGTGGTCATTCCCGGCTTGTCAGATAGAAAATCTTTGCCGCGCTTCATGGCGCGCACGGCGATCCCGGCGCGCTCGCTGGCAATCTGCGAGGTCAGCACAAGTTGCACGGCGGGGTCGTCGAGAATCTCGTCCTGCGTCTTGGCGATCTTCACATCGGGAAAGCGCTTGCGAAACACCGCCAGCTTGTCCTCTTCGCCGCCCCACGCGGCCACCAGCTCGCCGCCGCCCCGCTGCACGGCGCCAATCATTCCGTAGATGTGGTCGTGGCTCATGCCGCACACGGCAAACTTGATGTGATACTTGGGAGCTTCTTCATTTCCGGAGGAGGCTTGTGCGGGCACAGCCGCATCTTCCACAATGCGCCCGGCCCCGCTGCCGAACGCCATCGCGCTCTCCGGCAGTCCCGCCATGATCGCCGCCGACCCCAGCGATCCCACCAATCCCGCCTGCTTCAAGAACTCGCGCCTTTGCGTGAAACTCGTGCTCATATCTCCTCCATATTTCCTGCGAAGTTGGGCTTTCTCAACGATTCATGGGAAGAACGCACAACTGCCGGCGAATCCATTGCGATCAGCCAGAATGATCATAATTGGCTTTACCGGCAGACGTGAATTCAGGAAAAACCACAGTGTGCGACAGCTTAAGATAGAGAGTTCACTGCCACAGGCGCAGCGCACGGCGCCGCGTCAGTATTTACCCGATTTCCTGGGAGGTCAGATGAAACGCTACGGCATGGTGATCGGCCTCAAGCCCGAGGCCGAGGAGAAATATAAGCAGCATCACGCCGCGGTCTGGCCCGCGGTGCTCGAGATGATTCATGCGTGCAACATCCGCAACTACTCCATTTATCTGCGCAATCACACTCTCTTCAGCTACTTCGAATATTGCGGCACTGATTTCGCAGCCGACATGGCCCGGATGGCCGCCGATAAAACTACGCAGGAGTGGTGGGCCCTGATGATGCCCGTGCAAAATCCTCTGCCCGACCGCGGCGAAGGCGAGTGGTGGGCAGGGATGGAGGAAGTATTTCACCTCGATTAGTTGAT
>Ga0182024_10004725_pt1 | contig 31029 bp, 25 predicted proteins | sample P32metaG_FD_120480 | JGI IMG/M metagenome (GOLD analysis project Ga0182024, IMG submission 120480) | Permafrost microbial communities from Stordalen Mire, Sweden - P3-2 metaG (Illumina Assembly) | ecosystem: Environmental > Terrestrial > Soil > Wetlands > Permafrost | place: Sweden: Stordalen... | reverse complement strand
TTCCTTACATCACGAATCTGGAGAGGAATCTGGCCACGTGCGGGCCGCGATCGCTGGGCTGCTTCGGCGCCGTCCGCAACCCGATTCGCGTGATGATGGCCGAGCATGACGCGGCAGGCGAAATCCTGGCGCGGATTCGCGCGCTGAGCCACGACTACACCGCGCCCGAAGGCGCCTGCCCTACCTACCGGGGGTTTTATCAGGGGCTCGCGGAATTTGAGAGCGATCTGCATCGGCATGTGCATCTTGAAAACAATGTTCTGTTCCCGCGCGCCATCGAGATGGAGGAGAGCTGCGGTTGAGGTCCGGCCTGGCGCATCATCGAATCAAAATACGGAGGGAGGGATTCCATGGCGGTACAAATTGGCGCAAAACCACGCAAAGGATTTTGAGGAAGTGCTCGATGCGCCGATGGCAATCCTTCAGCATTCCAAGGGGATCGTCGAATCCGGAGTCGAGTGGCGGTATGGCGGGAGCCGCCCTGAACGAAATACCACAGCGCCGATTGCACGGCTTCCGCCTCCTGGATCGTCAGGGAGCTCGATTGTGGCTGGATGATTGCGGCCGGATACGACCCTGTCCGCTACTTGAACGGATATCCACGTCGCTACAGGATGCTTCACATTAAGGATTTTGTAGCGGGAAGCAAAATCAGCATTTCTCCTGCGCCCGATTTGCGGCCTAAGGGTACTGAGTTGGGAAGGGGACATATTGACTACAGTCAGTAGAGGGAAGCTAAAACAAGCAGCGAAAGCCCGCGAATGACCTGCACGTTCGCCCCGTGGAGTTCCCGTTTGCGATGGATACACCGCACCCAACCTTCTATACTCAAGGGGCACGCATGTCCATCACCGCCCTCATTGTCGATGACGAAGAACTGGCACGCGAAGAGCTGAAGTATCTGCTCGACACCGCGGGCAGCGTCGAAGTTCTCGCGGAAGGAAAGAACGGCGTCGAGGCCGTCGATCTGATCCGCACTCATCACCCTGACGTGGTGTTTCTCGACGTGCAGATGCCGGGCCTCGATGGGTTCGCGGTCCTGAAGAAGCTGATCGAACTGGGCAAGGGAGAGCAGCTGCCGCAGATCATCTTCGCGACGGCGTTCGATCAGTACGCGGTGCGCGCCTTCGACGTCAACGCCATCGACTATCTGCTGAAGCCTTTCGATCGCGATCGTGTGCTGCAGGCGGTGGAACGCGCGCGCCAGCGGCTGCAGGAAGCCGGCCCGAGCGGCGAACCGAAGCTGGCCCCGACCGATCTGCGCGTGGATACGCTGCTCCGGCTGATCGAGCAGCATCAGGCGCCCAAGCCGCACAGCGGCAAGATCGTGCTGCAGGCCGGCAGCCGCCTCCTGCTCGTCGATCAGAAGGACATCTGCTTCGCCTCGATCGACGACGGCGTTATCTCCGTGGTGACGCCCTCCATCGAAGGGCAGTCGAAGTGCCGGACGCTGGAGGAGCTCTTCGACCTGCTCGATCCCGCGGTTTTCTGGCGCGCCCACCGTTCGTTTCTGGTGAACATCAACCACATCCGCGAGGTGGTTCCGTGGTTCAAGTCGAGCTATCAGCTGCGCATGGCCGACAAGAAGCAGACGGAAATTCCGGTAAGCCGCGCGCAGACCCGCCGGCTGCGGGAGCTTTTCAATCTTTAGCGCGGCATTCCTGCTCAGCACTGCGGGAAGTCCGCTCTGCGGACTCCCACCTGACAAGCTGGCGCAGGCTGTTGCGCTGAGCCACTGGCGTACAGGGATATATTTCGGCGGAACAGCGTGGCTGGTGCTCACGCTGGTTTTGCTGGTGCGTTTGCGGACGGGTGCGGGGATTGCGCGGCTGGCTTCGCGGGTCTCCTCCCGAGTGTGGGTGCAGGGTTTGGTCGCTGCACCGCTCTGGCTGCTGATTCTCAGCGCGCTGGAGATTCCGGCATCGCTTCTGGGACATCGCGTAAGCCTGCGCTTCGGACTTTCGATCGAAGGCTGGTCCGCATGGTGGGTGGACTGGCTGAAATCCACGGTGCTGACGCTGCTTCTCGGCATTGTGGTGCTCGGCATCCTCTACGCGCTGATGCGGCGTTCTCCGAGGCGCTGGTGGCTTTGGTTCTGGGTCTTCGCCGTGCCGGTTGTCGTGCTGCTCACTTTCGCCGCGCCGCTCGTCGTCGATCCGCTCTTCAACCACTTCACGCCGCTCGCCAACACCGATCCCGCCCTGGTCGAGCAACTGGAGCGGGTTGCTGCCCGCGGCGGTCTGCAGATTCCGCCGGACCGCATCTTTCTGATGGACGCCAGCCGTAGATATACCGGCGCGAATGCGTACGTCACCGGGATCGGCGCATCGAAGCGCATCGTGGTGTGGGACACGACGATCCGGATCGAGACGCCCAACGAGATTCTCTTCACCTACGGACATGAGCAGGGGCACTACGTGCTGCACCACATCGCGAAGGGAATCGCGTTCTCAGCGGTGGTCATTCTGGTCTTCTACTGGATTGCGTTTCGCCTGGTGCGCTGGCTGGTGCGGACGCGCGGAGCAGGGTGGGGCATCGACGCGGTGGAGAGCTGGTCGTCGCTCGGGTTGGTTCTGCTGCTGGTGACGGTTCTCGGCTTTTTGGCTGAGCCCATCGGCACCGCCTTCAGCCGCGCCATCGAACATCAGGCCGACGTTTACGGCCAGGAAGTGATTCACGGGCTGGTTCCGGATGCTCAGGCGGCGACGGTGAGTTCTTTCTGCAGCGACGCGATGGTCTGGCTCGACGATCCGGCTCCGAACCGCTTCGTGAAGTTCTGGACCTACAGCCATCCTTCAACAGAAGAGCGCGCGGAATTCGCTGCGCATTATGATCCGTGGCTGCCAGGCGGGACGCCGAGGTTTTTCCCGAATCCGCGCTGACCACGCATGCGGACGATGCTCGCCCCGGCTTACGATCCGCCGCCATCCTCCAGCGCGACGCGGTTCACGATCCGCTGGATGAAGACGACCTTGAAGTTGACGTGGCTGGCAACGTCGGGCAAAAACTCGGTGACGAAGTTGCCGATGGGATCGCTGGCCCAGCCGCTGGCGATGCGCTCCGCCCCCGGTCCCCATCCCTGTTCCTGATAAGGGACATAGCTAACGTCGACCGCCTCGTCGACGATGGAGCCGACGACGGTGGAGTAATTCACCATGCCCTTGCCCGTGTCGCTGGTGGTCCAGAAGGGCTGGTACGCGGCATGCAGGATGCGCCTCTTCAACGACGCGTTGGGCATGCGGTGGTAGTGCGGGTCCTGATGGTCGATGGCGGGGATGAGAAAGGTGCCTACAAATTCGCCGGTCATATCCTCGGTGAGGGTGACGCCGCTCAGCTTCGCCCAGCCCCAGAAGCCGGGACCGTAGGGGGAATGCGAATCGGTTGCCACGGTGAGAACCGATGTGCCGCCGATGGTGAGCAGGTTGAAGGGATCGACCACACCGTGGATGGCGATGCGCCCCAGCTCGGCCGCCGAATAAATATGGATAGCGTCCTGCTTGAGGTAAGCGCTGAAGACGTCGCGATCGGGCTCGCAGCAGGTACGCAGCGGAGCGGCTTGAGTACAGGCGTGCGCGGTGCACCACTTGGGCAGAGGAACGTAGGTTGGCTCCAGTCCTGGCACGCTCAGGCCGGGCAGCGGTTTTGCCTCGGGAGGAAATGTCTCCTGCGCGGCTGCCGGTTCGCCGAGGGCTGTCGACGCCAGCCAGGGTGCATTGCCGGCAGCGGGAACGCTGGCCATTTCGGACCGTGGTGTTGGAGCATCCGGCAATGCGGACTGCGCCCAGCCTGTGACCGCCGAGGCAAGGAGAACGCGACAGAGCAGAACACGAGAGTTCCATGTGAGCATCCGGGGACGGCGTGTTCGCGGTACTGTTCCCCTGATCGGTGGTCTCCGGGATCCTCGCAGTCTGGCTGACAGCATTTGCGCTGGATGTCCCTCCCGGCTGCGGGCGCGGAGCCGCACTGCCTGCTCGCCCGCTCTCTCTGAGGTTACAGACGAACGTCAGCGCATTCCAGATCAATCCGTGTGCTGTTTATGAAGATGCCAGAGGTTGGCCACATCGGGCCAGAATTCGAGAAAGAGGTTGTTGCCGGCGGCGCCCGCAATGGACGTCCCCCAGGTCTGCATCACTACGTGAACATTGCGGCTCTTGCTCGGATAATAAGCCGGGGTCAGGGCCGAAGCCGCCAGGTGGCCGAAGACGTCAGAGAAGTTGAAGCCGTGGCTGCCGCTGTCTTTCTGGGTAACCAAGGCCCGCTCCGCCGCCCAGCCGGCGCGCGCGAGGTAGCTGCCGGAGGCCTTGCGAAAATAGCGTGGGTCTTCGCGGGTGTACACCGGAAACAGGCTGCTGCAGAAAAAACGCATCGTGGCCTGGCGCACCAGAGCCGCGGCGACCCGATCGCCGAACGCCCCGCTGTCGCTGCCGTACGCCGGCGTATCAGTCAGTTGTCCATAGCCCGCCGAGATCAGCGCCGGAATAGCCGACGACGCGCGCGCCTCTTCATGCAGCCAGAAAACCCATTTGTCCTCCGGATAGAGGGGCGGGATGCGCTCGCCGGGGTCCACATACTGCGCCCATTTTCGCTTTTCATAGGAAGCATGATTGATGGGGCTGGCCGCCTGCGGATCGGCATGGGCCGGAGGGTTCTGATCCTGCGGGCCGGCGGCCGGCAGGGCGATTGCATCGCTTGCCGGTTCATGCACGGCCGCGGAGAAAGCCCGTGGCAGGGGCGCATCGGGCAGGGTCGTCGATGTTTGCGCCGCCGCCGGGGCCCCAGGGAGCAGTGCTGGCGCGAACGGGAGAACCAGGCAGATTGGCCAAAGGGATTTCAGAGGGCTCCCGGCGGTTCAACAGCTTGGAAGGGATTTCAGGGCTTTGGGATGCATGCGCGGTGTTTTTCGCATCCACTGTTACAGTTTGGGCGGGACGGCCGGGCGTACGATTGACCGGCGCATCCCGCATCGCAATACTGAATGCAGCAGCAAGGCAGGAGCCAATATGACTGAGCAGGCAAGCGGCCGCTTCGAAAACGTGGGGCGCAAACTGGATGAGCACTTTGGCGGATGCAGTGAACGACTCGAGGAAGACGTGAAGCGGGTCATCACGTTTCTCAACGAAAAGGTGGTGCCCGAGGTGCGGGAAAACTCCACCAGGGCGCTGCGCATCGCGGCGGAGCAACTGGCGCGGCTGGCCGATCACCTCGAACGCAGTCGCAAAGCACAGCCGTAGCGATGATGAGCAGAACCTTCCCCCTCTGCGGCGAATTCACCCCTTCGGCACGCAGTTCCTCCCGTGCCCTGACCCTCTGCGCCGTGCTGTTCCTTGCGGCCGGCTGCTCGCACAAGCAGGAAGCAGTGTACACGCCGCCTCCACCCGCACCGCCAGCGGAAACGGCTCCGGCGCCTCCGCCGCCTGCTCCCGCTCCGGTTCCGTCGCTCACCGCGGACGAGCAGTTTGTCGACACGCATCAGCCCATTTCTTCGCAGACGGGGATGGCGAGCTGGTATGGGCCGCCTTACCACAACCGCGTGGGCGCCAACGGCGTGGTCTACGACGAGAACGGAATCTCCGCGGCGCATCGCACGCTGCCCATGGGTTCACTGATCCGCGTGACCAACGTGAAGACCGGCCAGTCTGCGGTCATGCGCGTCACCGATCGCGGGCCATTCGTTGCGAGGCGCATCCTGGACCTCTCCGTCGGTGCGGCCAAAGCTGTTGGTCTGTGGCGGGCCGGCACCGGCGAAGTGCGAATTGACGTCTTCAGCACGCCCAAACCCATGGACGAAGGCGGCCGCTGGTGCGTGCAGATCGGCGCGTTCGTGCACCAGGGCTCCGCTCTGCGGCTGCAATCGGAGCTGCAGCGGCAGTACCGGACCGCGAATGTCATCGAGTTTGCCGGGCCCACCGGCTATTGGGTGCGTATCCGCCCGGAAAATGACGACCGCACGATTGCCGTCGCGATTGCACACAGCCTGCAGCCCGCCGAGGGCGAAGCCTGGCTGGTTCGGCTGGATTGACCGGCCTCGCTGATAGTCTGGATACCTATGCTCGACCTTGGTTTTGTACGGACAAATCTGGAATTGGTGGAGAAAAAGCTGCGCGAGCGCGGACAGGATCCCGCTGCGTTGCTGGGAGATTTTCGGGAGCTCGATCTGCGCCGCCGCGAGCGCATCACAGAAGCCGAACAGCTGAAAGCGCAGCGCAACAAGCTCACCGAGGAAGTCGCGCGCCTGAAGAAGTCCGGCCAGGACGCCAGCGCCCCGATGGACGAGACCCGCGCGCTGAAAACGCGCATGGATGAGCTGGAAACTGCCGCCGCCGAGTCCGAGACCGAGCTGCGCGCCATCCTGACGCGCATCCCCAACCTCACGCGCGACGAAGTGCCCGTTGGCAGCAGCGAGCAGCAGAACGTCGAGGTGAAGCGCTGGGGGACGATCCCTGAATATTCGTTTCAGCCGAAACCACATTGGGAACTGGGCGCGCAGCTCGGCATCCTCGACCTGGAACGCGCGGCGAAAATTTCCGGCGCTCGCTTCGCGGTCTACTGGGGCGACGGCGCGAAGCTCGAGCGCGCGCTGATCGGATTCATGCTCGACCTTCATACGCGCGAGCACGGCTACACCGAAGTCCTGCCGCCCTTCATGGTGAACAGCAAATCGCTGTTCGGAACCGGCCAGCTCCCGAAGTTTGCCGAAGACCTCTTCCGCTGCACCGACGCGGAGGGTCTCGTGCCGGGCGAATATCGCGACAACGACCACTGGCTCATCCCCACGGCCGAAGTCCCGGTGACGAACCTCTATCGCGACGAGACGCTCGACGAAGCGAAACTGCCCATATTGTTGACCGCGTATACGCCGTGCTTCCGCTCTGAGGCCGGCTCCTATGGGAAGGACGTGCGCGGCATCATTCGCCAGCACCAGTTCCAGAAGGTCGAGCTGGTGAAGTTCACGCGTCCCGAAGACAGTGACGTGGAGCACGAGAAGCTTACCCGCAACGCGGAGACGATCCTGGAGCGCCTGGGCCTGCCCTACCGCCGGATGCTGCTCTGCACCGGCGACACCGGCTTCAGTTCCGCGAAGACCTTCGACCTCGAAGTGTGGCTCCCGGGGCAGAATCTCTACCGCGAGATTTCGTCCTGCTCCAACTTCGACGCCTTTCAGGCGCGCCGCGCGAACATCCGCTACAAGCCGAAAGGCCAGGGCAAGACAGCCTTCGTGCACACGCTGAACGGCAGCGGCCTCGCGGTGGGGCGCACCTGGCTCGCCATCCTCGAGAACTACCAGCAGGCCGACGGAAGTGTCCGCGTCCCCGACGCGCTGGTACCCTATATGGGCGGACAGCGCATGATCGAATCGCGCGCAGGAGCATAGACCGTGAGCGTCGGAAAAACGCTGAAGAGCTATTTCTGGTGGACGCACGAGCGGGGCAGCGTCCACTTCGACGTCATGGTGACGCTGATCCTGGCTTTCATCTTCATCACGCCGCATTACATCAACTATGGCGATCGCCCCAAGCCGGACTGGCCGGCCAACGAGATTCGCGCCTCCGTCAATCCGGCGGGCGGGATGATCTACGAGGTTCCCGTTGAGCAACTCCGGACGCAGGGAGGCGAGCCCACCGATCAGGAGCTGGCAAGTGCCATCGCCGCAACTTCAGGTCCCATCACCATTGATCGCCGCGAGGCGGTGAAGGAGATTGGCGGCAGCGTGATCGCCTGGCGTGTGTGGGCTCACCGGTAGTGCGAATCCGGCCTGTTCGCAGGCGCTGAAGCGCATCCTAACCATACGGGTTCAGGAGGAACGTGCCCAGTTCATGAAATCGATACGAGTTTGGAGTGCGGTGCTGGTTTTGTTCGCGGCCCGAGCAGCCATGCCCCAGGACGCGAACCTGGAAAAGGTCCTTGCTCAGATGGACGCCTCCTCGGCGAAATTCCAGGATGTGCAGGCAGCCATCACCGTCGACAACTACACCGCCGTTGTCCAGGATCACGAAACGCAAAAGGGGATCACCGCATTCAGGCGCGTTGGCTCTTCCATGGAGATGGCCATGGTTCTCGACAAAGGGCAACAGGGCGAGCGTGACATCCTCTATAAGAATGGCGAGCTGAACTACTATCAGCCCGCTGTGAAACAGGAGACCGTCTTTTCGGCGGGCGCCAATCGCGGTGAGTACGACAGCCTGCTCGCCACGGGTTTCGGCGCCAGCGGCAAAGAACTGGCCGCCGCCTGGGACATCACTCTTCAGGGAATGGAAATCATCGACGGCGTCCAAACCGCCAAACTCGACCTCGTCTCAAAGCAGGCGAATGTTCGTAACAACTTCAGCCACGTGACCATCTGGGTCGATCCGACCCGCGATATCTCGCTCAAGGTGGTCATGCTCCAGCCCACCGGTGACTCGCACACCGCCGCCTACAGCGACATTCGCTACAACGCGCACCTGCCGGCGAGCTTGTTCGCGTTGAAGGTCGCAAGCGGAACACAGGTCCAGCGGCGCTAGCGACGGCGGCTACGAGCCACTGCTTGTCGAATGCAAAATGGCGATCTTCGTCTGGCCGTTGGTCCCTTCCGTACTGATGGTGACCATGACGCTGCTCTTTTTGTCGTCGCTGGTCTCGGAAAGCACCGCGCTCTTGTCGCTCTGGAAGACCGACGCGCTCGCCCCGAGCTTGCCCTTGTAGAAATCCACGACCTTGTCCAGCGAGTCGCTCGTCGTATATGCGGCGGTGATGGCCGTACCGTTGGGCGTGCTTACGCGGACCGCGCCCTGCTGCTGCGTCGCTCCAGGATAGATGTCGATGCCGAGGTCCGATGAGCTCACCGAGCCCGCATTGCCCGCTGTCAACGTGCCCGATGGTGTGGTGACCGTGACGCCGCCATTGCTGCTGACGTGAACCGCTTTCGAGACCCGCCAGATTCCGAACATAACGGCGCAGACTGACAGAATGCCCAGGCCAACGAACACGGCGACGATGATCAGGATGACCTTCAGCGCGCTGCTGCCGCCCTTTGCAGGCGGCGCTACCGGCTGCGCATAAGCAAAGGCAACGGGGGCGTTCGAAGTGGGCGCCGCGGAGACCGAACCCACAGCCGCGCCGACGGGCGCGCCGCATTTTGTGCAAAAGGCATTGTCTCCGGTATTGGCTGTGCCGCATTTCGTGCAAAAGCTTGCCATAGTCTTCTCACTTTCCTCGGTAAAGGCGGCAGTCCGCAATGGAACCGGCTCATGCGCCGGACCTGCCGCACCAATTCATGAAGACAGTCGAAGCAGCCTCGCGATGGCGCGGGGCCGTCTCCAGCCACTCGCCCAGGTCGCTAGACCTTTGTGCTTCCCGCGATGCTCTTCGCGATGCCCGCGGCAATCGGGATCTCGAACATCTTGCCCTGGTAGGCCATCACCATCAGCAGGATCCAGGCCACGAAGAACGCCAGGGTCAGCAGCAGCGAGAGCATGCTCCAGAGCCAGAACAGACCGAAGCTGTAGCCGCCCAGGAAGAAGAACGTCAGCAGGATGCGGAGGATGGTGAGCGCGCCGAAAACCACAATGGATTGCGCGGCGTGAAAACGCACGAACGGCCGCTTATCAATCACCAGGAAAATGATCCCGGTCAGCCAGCCTAAGACGTAGCTCAGCATGGCCGCAACATTCTCGCTCAGGCCGGTCGCCGCCGGCGCCCCCACCGAGCCGCCGGACACCGGCGCAGTGCCGGCCACGGGTGCTCCGCACTTGGGGCAGAAGGCGACCCCATCCGCCACCGACGATCCACACTTCGCACAAAAAGCCATACGTCACCCATCCCTTTCTTTGCCCGCAGGCAACTTCCGAAATATGGGGAGTAACTGCCGGGAACATGGACCGGACTTGCGCAATCGGCCTTTCGGCCAGGTGACCACTATACCCTCACTTTTCGCGGCTCGCTATTTTTTTGTCGTAACGGCTGGAAGGGGCGGTTGGTGCTCGGCTCCTCATGACCGTGGAGATCAAATCGGGAAAACTGATTGCTGAAGGCAATGATATAGTTGCCATAGGCACATAACGTGCCACGACACCCATGACCACCCTCGACGAGTCGGTACAAGCTGTGCGGCACTTCAGCCGCTTCTATACCGCGCACATCGGCACGCTCGAGGAAGGGCTGCTGAAAAGCTCGCTCACCCTGGCCGAAGCCCGGCTGCTGTACGAAATTGCGACGTCCGATCGGCCCACAGCTTCCGGGATTGCCGCGCGCCTGCGCCTCGACCCCGGTTACGTCAGCCGTCTTCTCTCCCGATTCGAGCAGCAAGGGCTGATTCGCCGGCGCACCTCGGCTTCCGACGCGCGGCAAAACATGATTTCGCTTACCGCGGCGGGCCGAAGGGAATTTGCCGCGCTCGATCAGCGGTCGACGGAGCAGGTCGCCGGGATGCTCGCGCCGCTGGGTGAGGAACAGCAGCGGAAGCTTGTCCAGGCGATGACGTCGATCGAAACAATCCTCGATCCGGAAGCGAACCCGAACCGCGCACCTTTTCTATTGAGAACGCATCGGCCCGGCGATATGGGGATGGTGGTGCATCGGCACGGCGAGCTCTACGCGCAGGAATATGGATGGGACGAGCGCTTCGAAGCCCTGGTCGCGCGCATCACCGCCGACTTTATCGACGAATACGACCCGCAGTGTGAGCGCTGCTGGATAGCCGAGCGCGAAGGAGAGTTTCTGGGCTGCATCTTCCTCGTCAAAGACCGGAGCGCGGAGAGAACCGCAAAGCTGCGCCTGCTTCTCGTCGAGCCGACCGCGCGCGGCCTCGGCCTGGGTCGCGCCCTGGTCCGGCAATGCACGCAGTTCGCGCGGCAGTCTGGACAGGAACGCATCGTGCTGTGGACGAACAGCGTGCTCACCGCCGCGCGACGCCTTTACGAGCGCGAAGGCTACAGGCTGGTGCGCGAGGAAGACCACGCAAGCTTCGGCAAGAAGCTCACCGGCCAGTATTGGGAGTTGCTGCTGTAGCGACGAGACCGCTGCGCATCGGATCCGGCGCACCCGGCCGGTGCGGCCTAAGCCTGCGGAATTTCCGGCTGGAGCGCGCAGGAGGGTACGTTGGTTGCCGCGGGCGAAGCCGTAAATGCAGGATCCCCAATCCCGTCGGGCTCCACAAACGCATCGAAGAGCATCGCATACAGGCCGCGCTGCCCGGTGAGTTTCCTGCGCCGCTCGCGCAGAAATCCGAAGCGGAACGGAGAGAACTGCTCAACCTCCCGCAGAAACCTTCGGGAAAAATGCTGGTGCGACGCGGCGACCGCCATCAGGATCAGCGACCGCCAGCTCATCCTTAATAATCCCTTTAGCATCGCGGTGCCGTGGGGCAGCCGCGCCATCCGATCGCTCACGCGCTCGCTGAAGCGCAGCAGTTGCACCACCCGATGATCCAGCAGCTCGCCGCGTGCTGCCGGCCCCGAGAACAGCGTTGCGGATCCGCGCTTCATGTCTTCGCGTACGTCCTGCAAATCGTCGCCCAGCTGCAGCAGCACGCCCCATTCGAACGAGACGCGGCTCTCCTCCTCGCTCAGCCAGCCGCGCGCCAGGATTCCGTCCGCGAGCACCGACGAGCCGCCTTTGGCGCAGCTCACGTGGAGCAGTTCTGTCTCGGAGCTGCGGCTCCTGACCTGCGCAATGCTGTGCTCCTGCGCCTGATGGATCGCCAGCAGGCAATCGAAGACATCGGGATAGAGCGAGCGCGGATACTGCCCCTCGATCAGCTCCACCAGAGCCCACAGCGCGGCCTCCCGCTCGTCAGCGGCAGCCAGCATCTCGCCGCGCAAACGCTGGCGAAAACGCCGGCTGAAGCGCAGCTTCGATTCTGCCGTTACATCCTCACCATCCAGAAAATTGTCGCTGTAGGGATAGAGCATGCTGTAACCGAGAATCGACGGCGTGAGCGCCACGCGCTCGCCCAGCAGCGGCTGCAGTCCGCAGGCGGTCCACGCATTGCGCGCCGCCTGGATAATGTCGGGCATGCTCAGGTTGGGATCGAACTGCCGCGCCCATCGCGCCAGCTGCGTGCCCGCGGGCAGAAAATCGTCGGTCAGCAGATCGATCGCGGCATCGTCCAGATCCAGCGCCGCGGCCGAAAATCGTGCGAACGCCGCTGTCACGCGCTCCTGGATTTCGCGCCGCGAGCCCGTGCCGCGGCTCCGGCGAGCCTTCTTCAGCTCATGCTCCACCGCCTCCAGGCCCTCGTCGTAGGCCTGCTCTCGCCTCCGCTGCTCGCGCGGAGAGTAGCGCGGCGCGTCGGGAACCTGCCCGCCCGAGCAGCCGTTCCACGCCGCGGCCGTCTCGGCAACCTGCGCCTCCACCCACGCCCAGCTGTAGAGTCGATTCATCCTGCAAGAGCGTACGCGAAAACAGACCCGCCGGTTCCTCAGAGGCTGAGGATCACGACCAGATCCTTCGCAATGTGAGCAGGAAAAACTTGGAGGCGCGGGTCGGAATCGAACCGACGCGTAAAGGTTTTGCAGACCTCTCCCTTACCACTTGGGTACCGCGCCCTTGAACAGGAAATCTTAAACCCGAAGGGGAACCACCGACCAGCGCAGAACGCGTCGGGCACAGGCTGGAGCGGGAGACGGGACTTGAACCCGCGACCCTCGCCTTGGCAAGGCGATGCTCTACCACTGAGCTACTCCCGCTTGGTTCCTCCTGAGTATATCAAGCCGCCCGGAACCGCGGTCAACGCGCAGCTTCCGGATAATCCACCCGCACCGCGACAATTTCATAGGGCCGGAAATGCACCGTCAGATGATCGCCCTGCACCGGCAGCGCCGCTCCTTCCGGCTTCTCCAGCAGATTCGTCTCCACCGCTCCCGTCGCGCCCGGAGGAACGCGCAGCGAAACGCTCCCGCCTTTCCCCGCCCACTCATAGAAATGGAAGATGAGCGCGTGGCTGTCCTCCGCCTTCTTCATCGCGGTCAGCACCACATCTTCCGGCGTGATGCTGACGAACGAATGCTCCGCGGGCAGCGAACCGGTGTGCGCCTCCACCTGCATCGCTTTCAGGTGGTAATTGAAGTTGAATCCGTGCCGCACCGTCATCGCCTGCTTCCAGTCGCCCGCGTGCGGATAGAGCGCGTAGCTGAAATGATGCTGCCCGCGGTCGGCGTTGGGATCGGGCCAGACCGGCGAGCGCAGCAGCGTGAGCCGCAGCAGATTGCCCACGCCGTCATAGCCAAACTTCGACTCGTTGATCAGGCTGAACCCGTGCTGCGCATTCCCCAGATCGGCCCACCGTTGCGCACCCACCTCAAACTGCGCCTTCTCCCAGCTGTTGTTGCGCGTTGTCGCGCGCTGAATCGTCCCGTAGGGAATCTCGCAGGTCGCAAACGGACTCGTCGCCGACAGCGCGAACGCCGCCTTCAGCAGCACGTGCGTCTCATGCCAGTCGATGTCGTTCGTCACTACAACCTGGTCCGATCCGGCATCGAGCACGATGTCCTGCACGAACTTTGAATTCTGCCAGTGCCGCGCGACCCGAATCGACGCGCGCATCGGCCCGTGCTCGATCACCTGCACGGAATCCGCTTCCGTGATGCGCATCGGCGGCTGATCCAGCGTCCCTGGATCGATGTTCCACGCATCGTAATCCTTCGGCGTGTCCTTGAAGGCCTCCAGCTCATTGCCGCACGCGCCCTTGGCCAGCGCCTCAAACCCGGCCTTCTTGTCGTACAGGGTCGTGATGCAGCCCGTCTGCGGATCGACCACCACGCGCAGCGCGGCGTTTTCGAGCGTCGTCCCCGTCACCTTCAGATCGCTGACAAAGGGCTTCTTCCCCGGCACGACGTGCAGCACCTCATATCCCAGCGAAGGCACATCCCGCGCCTCCACCAGCAGATGAAACATACTGGTCGTCGCATCCTTCGACAGCACCTCCGACGGCAGCACCACTCCGCGTGAGTCCACCACCGACACATCCGCCGTCGTCGCCGGCATTTGTACATCGACGGTTACATTTGCTGACCGCGCCCACGCCAGCGGATTGAAAACCAGCAGGGGCACGCCCAGGGAAACGCGGGTATCGATATGCGCCGCGACCGTCCTGAGCGCCTTCGCTGAAATCTCATTCGTCGACCAGCGCACCGCGTCGTAGTCCTTCTGCGCGTCCTGGTAGATCACGCCAATGCCCGATCCCGCCGCGAGATCGTGAAACTGGTTAAAGGTGATCTTCTTCCAGTCCTCGGTCAGCGCATCGCCCGGATATTCGTTTCCATCCAGCCACGCCAGCGACGCGTATTTCTCCGCGTTCAGCGCCCACTCCGAACTCTCCCGCATGTTGCGCTTGTGCTGCGCCTGGGTCGTAAACACCCCGCGGTGGTATTCGAAATACAGCTCGCTCTTCCAGGTCGGAATGTCGATCGCTCCATCGACCAGCGGCGGTTCATGGTAGCCCTGCGCGATGCTGCGGTAATCCCACTCCGGCGACTGCGGCGCCAGCTGCTTCTCGATCGCGGAAAACCACGGCTGCGCCGAGCCGAACTGCATCTTCGGCACAACCTTGCTGCTCGGCATCCAGTGCAGCCCCTCATCCAGCATGGCGCGCGTCGGTCCGCCGCCGTGATCGCCCACGCCGAACAGGTCCATCATGTCCGTCATGCCCGGCGCGAACTTCCGCGCCTGCGCCAGGTCCACCGACAGCCGCACGGGGTTCAGATTCGTATTCGCATAATCGTGTGGGAAATACGTCAGCACCTTGCTGCCGTCCGGCGATTCCCACCAGAAAAGTTTGAAGGGCAGCTTATTCGTGTCGTTCCACTCCATCTTCTGCGTCACGAAATAGTCGACGCCCGACTTCTTGTAGATCTGCGGCATCTGCCAGTTGTAACCAAACGAATCCGGATTCCAGCCGATCCGCACATCCGCGTCGTAGTGCTGCTGGTACCAGCGTTTCCCAATCAGCAGCGAGCGCGCCGTCGATTCGCCGTCGGGCATGTTCAGGTCCGGCTCAACCCACATGCCGCCGACCACTTCCCAGCGTCCTTCCTTGACGCGCTTTTTGATCTGCGCGTCGATCTCCGGATAATCGCGCGCCATCCAGTCGTTGTAGGCCGCGGCGGACTGCGTGTAGGTATAGCTGGGATACTCGTTCATCAGCTGCAGCGCCGTCGAGAACGTGTTCTTCACCGTGTCGACAGTCTCCGTCCAGGGCCACAGCCACGCCGCGTCGATGTGCGAGTTGCCCGTCAGATGCAGCGTCGCCTGCTTCATCATCGGGTTCAGCGCTTCCATCGTGGACTCCGCATCGCGCAGCGACGAATCGAACTGCAGCTGATCCGCGTTGTCCAGCGCCTTGAGATCCACCTGCCCGATCGCCTTGTCCAGCGTTGCATGATCCGTCGCCGCGTCCTTCGACAGGCTCGGAATCAGCACCGCCGCCGAGAGAAATTCCTCACCGATATCCTGCGGGCTCGGGCGGTCACCCGAAAACGAAATGCTCATCGGGCTTCCGCTGAAATGCTTCCGGTCCACGGTCGCCATGAGCTTCACGGCAATCAACACGCGATCCCCCGGCCGGGCACGGTCGAACAGAACGATCGGCTCCAGATCGTCTCCCATCGCCACGCGGCGGCCGTTGAAGTAGATGATTTGCGGAAGTGGCCCGTTGACCCATGCCTCAAACCGGAACCAGATGCGCACGCCGGTCAGGTCGTAGCCGTCGAGGTTCTTCGGCACTTCTACCCATTCGCGGAACCAAAGCGCCTGTTCGGGATATGTCGAATCCGGCTTCGCCACCGGCCACGAAGAGTCATCGACCGAGGGATCCTCAGCGTGCGCCAGATCGCCCACGTGGTTGTGCCACACGCCCGGCGGCAGATGGCTCAGGTTTTCGAGGCGCGCGATCACGGCGCGCTCGGAGTCCGGCAGCTGCTTCTCGATGTTCAGACTTTGCTGAAGGAACTGCCCCTGCGCGCAGCCGCAAAAAAGAAAAATACCCGCCGATATTCGTACCCAATCCCTCAACACGTTCGATCCTCTGGCTGCCATGCTCTGTTCTCGAGGCGCAACCCGCCCAGCCGTTAAGGTTAACACTTTGCAGTGGGCAACGTTGGGTTCTCCCTGTTCCGGACGGCGGTACAATTCGGGCGGAATCTGTGCCGAAAAAAGGAGCCACCCTTGAAGCGCTTCGCTCTTCTGATCCTTGCCGCCGCTTTGGTCTCCTGCTCCTGGGCGCAGCAGCAGTACACGCGCGGCACCGGTGTCTATCCGGGCGATCCCACCGAATACGCCGGCCCCACCTTTGTCATCGATAGCACCTACCGCAATCTCGCGCTCCATCGCCCCGCGTATCAATCCAGCGCGTATGACTACAACCTCACCGCGCAGCTCATCACCGATGGCATCCGCATGGAAGTGCCGCCCGACCAATGGGTCGTGGCCGGCTCCATGCCGAAACAGATTCTGCCGCAGTATGTCGTCACCTCCACCTCGAGCGGCGGCGTTCTCCCGAAGCAGCAGCGCGAAGTCTTCCTCGACGGCAACATCACTTCGTCCATCGACGTCACCGGCGACCATCCCTGGGTTGAGTTCGACCTCGAAGGCGGGGCGAACCCTCCCGAGCTCGATCACACCGACCTTTGGCTGCGCCGCATGAATAGCAAGCTGCCCGCTACTGGCTGGACGTACATCGTCTCGGGCTCCGACGATCACACGCATTGGACCGAAGTCGGGCGCTCCACCGGCACCGACTGGCCGAGCATGCATTTCTCCGGTCCCAGCTTCATGCAGTCCATCCCCTTCACTGCGCCCGCGCGCAACCGCTACTACCGCGTGGAGCTCTCCGCCGACGGCATCAAAACCTGGGGTGTCGCCGAGCTCGCGACATTCGACAAGGGCAGGGAAGTTCACGTTGCTGGCCCCGAGCACTTCATGAGTGCCTGGATGTCGGCTTTGCCGAGCGCTCTGCCGAGTGCCCCCAGCGGCCCCGAATGGGTCTACGTCGACCTCGGCGCGCCCTGCACCTTCGATCGCGTGGTCCTTGCGTGGATTCTTCGCGCCGCCGAAGGCTCCATCCAGGTCTCCGGCGACGCCGCGAATTGGCAAACCCTCCAGCCGCTGCCAGCCAACCCCTCGGGCCCCACGGATGACATCCACCTCGCCCAACCCGCGCACGGCCGTTACGTTCGCATCCTGATGACGAAACCCGCGCAGGCCGGCGACCCGTACATTCTCAGCGAGCTCGAGGTCTACGGACGCGGCGGTCCCATGCCGGTAGCGCATCCCGCAGCGCAGCCAACCGCGGATGGCTCCCTCCAGCTCACCGGCGGCGCCTGGAAGCTCCAGCGCGCCTCACTCGACCCCAACGACGGCGAACGCATCTCCCAACCGGGCTACTCCGACTCAGGCTGGATGATCGCCACGGTTCCGGGCACCGTCCTCACCAGCTATCTCAACGACGGCGCGATTGTCGACCCCGACTTCGGCGACAACCAGTACGCCGTCTCCGATTCTTTCTTCTGCGCGGACTTCTGGTATCGCGACGAATTCGTCGCCCCCGCGCTCGCCCCTGGCCATCATCTGTGGCTCAACTTCGACGGCATCAACTGGAAGGCCGAAATCTACCTCAACGGACAGCACCTGGGCCGCATCGACGGCGGGATGATGCGCGGACGCTTCGACGTCGCCAGCCTCATTCATCCCGGCGCCCAGAACGCCCTCGCCGTTCGAGTGATCGCCAATGCCAATCCGGGCAGCACGAAGGATAAAGCCGGACGCACCGTCAACGGCGGCGCGCTCGGCCGCGATAATCCCACCTTTCACGCCGCCGCTGGCTGGGACTGGATCTCCACCATCCGTGGCCGCGATGACGGCATCTGGAACAACGTCTCACTCACCACAACCGGTGCCGTTTCCATCGAATCGCCCCTCGTCTCCACCACGCTGCCGCTGCCCGACACCACGCACGCCGACGTCATCGTCGAGGCCACGCTGCACAACCACGACGCGCAGCCCATCGCCGGGTCGCTGCGCGTCACCTTCGGCGACGTTCAGGTCGAAGTCCCCGTTTCGCTGGCTGGATCAGAAACCAAAACCGTCCAGCTCACGCCCGCCACGCAGCCCGCCCTCCACCTCACCAATCCGAAACTCTGGTGGCCGGTCGGCTACGGCGACCCGAATCTTTATCCCGTCACCATTGCCTTCGCCTCCGACGGAGCAGTCTCCGACTCGAAATCCTTCCAGGTGGGAGTCCGCCAGTTCACGTACTCCGAAGACAGCGGCGTTCTCAAAATATGGACCAACGGACGCCGCTTCATCGCCCGCGGCGGCAACTGGGGATTTTCCGAGTCGATGCTGCGCTATCGCGCGCGCGAGTACGAAACCGCGATGCGCTACCACCGCGATCTCCACTTCGACATGATCCGCAACTGGGTCGGCATGACCGACGACGAAGCTTTCTACGACGCAGCCGACCGCAACGGCGTCGTCATCTGGCAGGATTTCTGGCTCGCCAATCCCTGGGACGGCCCCGACCCCGACGACAACGCCCTCTTTCTCGCCAACGCGAATGACTATCTCCTGCGCATCCGCAATCACGCCTCGCTCGGCCTCTTCTGCGGCCGCAATGAGGGCTTCCCGCCAAAGCCCATTGACGACGGCCTGCGCTCGCTCGTCGCCACGCTCGAGCCCAACTCGCACTACATCTCCAGCTCCGCCGATGGCGCTGTCAGCGGCCACGGCCCGTATCGCGTTGAGCCGCTCCGCTACTACTTCGACCACGCTCCCGTGAAATTCCACTCCGAGATGGGCGCGCCCAACGTCCCCGAAATGGAAACCCTCCACCGCACCATGCCCGAATCCGCGATGTGGCCGCAGGGCCATCAGTGGCCGCTGCACGACTACTTCATCCGCAGCGTGTTTCCGGAATTTCACTTCCCGCCCAGCGAAATCGACGCGGAATACGGCAGCGCGACGAACATCTCTGACTGGCTGGAACTCGCGCAGTGGGTCGACTACAACGCCTATCGCGGCATGTACGAGGGTCAAAGCAAAAACCGCCTTGGGCTGCTCATTTGGATGAGCCATCCCGCGTGGCCTTCATTGCTGTGGCAAACCTACGACTATTTCTACGACACCGATGCTGGCTATTACGGCGCGAAAAAGGGCGCCGAGCCGCTGCACATCCAGTGGAACGCCTCGACCGACGCCGTCGAAGTGGTGAACGACAGCGCAGGCGATCAAACTGCCCTCACTGCCCACGCCGAGATGCTGAACATCGACGGCTCGCTGAAGTGGGAAAAGTCCGCGATCCTCGACAGCAAGGAAGACTCGACCGCAACGCCGATCCACCTCGAATACCCGGCAGGCCTTTCGAAGACGCACTTCATCCGCCTCACGCTCTCGCAAAACGGCAAAATCGTCTCGTCGAATTTCTATCTGCGCGGCCTCACCGAGAACGACTACACCGGTATCCGCGACTTACCCAAAGTCAACGTCGCGCTAAAGAGCCACAACCAACGCGAGGGCGCGGAATGGGTCCTTACTGCCGACCTCCGCAACATCTCAAAATCCCCGGCGCTGCTGGTCCGCGTCAAAGTGGTCCGCGACAAAACCGGCGACCTCATCGTGCCCGCCCTCTTCGACGACAACTACATCGCGCTCATGCCTGGCGAGCGCCGCACCCTCCACATTCAGATTGAAAACGCGGACACGCGCGGCGAGCGCCCACGCATCATCCTTAAAGGATTCAACCTGAATAGCAGCGGCCACAACTGGACCCCTGCCGCAACGGCTCCGGCGGTGCAGCAGCCAGGCGCAGAGGAATAGCCGTTACTGCACCTTCACCGTCGTGCTCAGCGGCAGATTCGCCGACGAATCGCCGACCATCAGGCTCACCGGCTCGGCCTCCACGCGAATCGCACCAGCCTTCGCGTCCCAATACGCCAGCCGCGAGGCCGGCAGGGCAATCTCCACCGTCTTTGTCTGTCCGGCCTCCACCGTCACCCGCTGGAAGCCTTCCAGTTCCTCGCGCGGCCGCTCCACTTTCGAGCGCAGGTGCTTGACGTAAAGCTGCACCACCGCGTCGCCAGTCCGGCTGCCCGTATTTGTCACATCCACGGATACAGTTACGGTCCCATCTTTCGCCAGCTCCGCCGAACTCGTCTTCAGATTTGCAAACTTGAACGTCGTATAGCTCAGCCCAAACCCAAACGGATACAGCGGGTCGCCTTTGAAATACATATAGGTGTAGCCGTCGCGGATGTTGTAATCCATGCTCGGCGGCAGCTGATCCGCCGACTTCGGCCACGTCTCCACCAGATGCCCGCCCGGGTTGTACTCGCCAAACAACACCTTCGCCAGCGCCGTTCCCTCATCCTGCGACGCATGCGTCATGTGCAGAATCGCCGGCACATGTTCCTGGCTCCAGTTGATCGCGAACGGAAAACTCGAAATCAGCATCACCACCGTTTTCGGGTTGACTGCAAACACCTGCCGCACCAGCTGCTCCTGGGCCAGGTCAATGATCTGCCGATCGCGCCCTTCGCGCCCGTCGCTGGGCACGGTGCAGGGAAGCGTCCCGCCACCGTCCGGCGTGTTCACCCAGTCGTGCGCCATGTCCGGACCGCAGGTCGGATCGTTCCCCACCACCACCACCGCAACATCGGAATGGCGCGCGGCATTGATGGCGGCCTGGCCCAGCTCATCCGCCGCGTAGTTCACCTTCACATCCGGACCGGCCTCAGCTTTGATCCCCTCCAGCGGCGTCACCTTATAAGGAGGCGTCCCGCCATACCAGTCCCAGTGCACCGAATCCGCCAGCGGCCCGATCACCGCAATCGACTTGATCTTCGTCTTGTCCAGCGGAAGCAGGTCCTTGTCGTTTTTCAGCAGAACCACCGACTCGAGCGCCAGCTTCTTGGAAACGTCGCGATCCCGATCCGTGTTCCAGGGCTCCGGGTCATCCCTGATTTTCGTGTACGGCACCAAATCCGGCGGGTCCAGCAACCCCAGCTTGATCGCGATCCTGAATTTGTAACGGAGAACGGCATCAATATCCGCCTCCGTCAGCGACCCGTCCTTCAGCGCGGCCTTCGTCTCATCCGCATACCGGTCCAGGAATTGATTCACCCCGTTCTTAATGCACGCCACCACCGCCGCTTCCTGGTTGGGATACAAATGTCGCGGGCTCACCAGCTGCGTTACCGCGCCGCCGTCGCTCGAAAGCACATCCACGCCCCATTTATCCTGCACGATGCTCTTCAGAATGGGATTTACCACCATCGGCGTCCCGTTCCACCCGTTGTACGAGGCCATCACCGCCTTCGCGCCGCCTTCCAGAAACGCCATGCGGAAGGGAACCGAGTAGTACTCCCAAAACAGCCGCTCGTCGAAATCCGACGTCGAGCGATCCCGCTGATTCTCGTTCTCATTCGCCAGAAAATGCTTCAGCAGCGGCGACGCCTGCCAATACTTTGGATCGTCGCCCTCCAGGCCCTTGCTGAACGCAATCGCCATCGTCCCGTTGAAGAACGGATCCTCGCCGTACACTTCTTCGCTGCGTCCCCAGCGCGGATCGCGCGCCAGATCCGACTGCGGCCCCCAATCCATCAGAATCTGGCGGTCGTACTTCGCGGTCTGCGTGATGAACCGCGCCTCGTATCCCTCCACCCCGCCCGCCTGCTGGACCAGTGCCGGATCCCACGAATCGCCCATCCCCGGCGGCTGCGGAAACTGCGTGGTGGTGATCGGCTGACGGCCGAAGCGCGCCTCACGCTGCACGATCCCGTGAATCCCCTCGGAGCTCCCGATGTTCGGCACGCCCAGCCGCGGCACGCCCGTCCGCGTCCCCAGCACATCGATCTTCTCCTGGGTCGTCATCAGCGAGAGCAGGTTGTCGATGCGTTTGTCTTCCGGCAAATTCGGATCGTTGAACGGATATTTCGGTTGCTGCGCGAAGGCCGGGGCCAACCCAACCACCAGGAAACAAACCAGTGCGGCAAAGGCTCTTTTTGTCATGTCAGGAATTCCGTGTCAGCTTTCGTTTCGTCGCCGGGCGCGGCCGGAGCTGACCCGGCAGAATCGACTTTTCAAACCCACCAAGGCTATCACGTTGCGCCTCGCTGTGAGCCGGCCCCCATCGTGATTCAGGCGCGACAGTAATCAACGGCTGCAGCAACCACAGGCTCGGCTGCGGTATGATCGCCAGGTCGAAATTCCTGGGAGGAAACTGCCGATGAGGAAAATAAAAGCCTGGTTCGTTCTCTGTGCTGCCTTGCTCGTCGTGTTCGGCGCGAAGCCGCTGTTTGCCGCTTCCGACATGACCGGCAAGTGGACCACCACCATGAAGGCCCCCGACGGCAGCGACTTTTCGCTCACCTTCGACTTCAAACAGGATGGCGCCAAACTCACCGGCACCGTCACCGGCCCGCAGGGCGATCCGCTCGCCATCGACAACGGCAAGATCGATGGCGACAAATTCTCCTTCACCGTCTCCTTCAACAACACGACCATCACCCACGAAGGAACGATCAACGGGGACGAAATCAAGATGAGCACGAAGAGCGACAATGGCGGCATGCCGCCCATGGACATGACGCTCAAGCGCTCCACTGACGCGCCAAAATAATCGGGAAGGGCAACGCCCGGCAGGAACGACAAACGCCCAGGATCGACTCGGATCCCAGGCGCCATCTCGCGTGCGCGCGGCAGTGGACTCGACGTCCGCTGTTCGCGCAGCTCGCGGAACCTCTGTGAATCGGCGCCTCCGGCGGTTACGAACCGCCAGCGCGCCGGCGATTCGTCTAAAGGCTGTTGCCGATGCCGTTGAACTCGTTGGACATCTTGTTGGCGATCGGAGCCATCGCGGCCACCGCGCTCAATGCCAGAAAGGCCGCCACGAGCGCGTACTCAATCAGGTCCTGTCCGCTGTCTTCGATCAGCAGGTTCTTCAGAATGCGTCTGATTTTCATTTTCTGTGCTCCTCGGATTTCGGCTCGCCCCGATCAAGGAGACTTCCCCGGACCGCGCACCATAGTTCGACTGCTGTCACATTGTGACCAGTCGCGCCCGCACTTGCCATTCCATGCAAGTGGTAACCGCTATGGCCTGTACGGTGCCCAGAAACGGTTACCTCGCTCGCGACTGCCGTGCCACATCCGGATGAGTCGTCACGGACCCGAGTTGCGCGAACTCAGGCAGACGGCAGGGGATGCTTCTTCTGGTGGTTGTCGATCGCGGCGCGCACATTGCCGTCGGCCTCCCAGTCAAATTCCGTCGGGATCGTGTCGTCGTCGTGCGTGAGCACCACCAGCGCGATGCCGGTCGCACAGTTTGCGCAGTAAATCCCCAAACTCAAGCCACCACCCTGTTGCCGGACCAGTCTCGCCTCCACTCCAAGTCCCTCAACCATTCCAAGCCTCATCAAATGTCTATGCCAATAGAACAAACTACTGACGAAACAGGGCTTCTGAGGCCGCATTCCCAGACTGTTTGGCTGAAAGATAGGAGAACACAAGGCGAAACTACAACTTCAGATGAATGACGAACGCTATGGGCCGCACTTATTGTCGAAATTGAGCAGCATCACGCGGCATGATCGATGACGCTCACTTGAAAGCCCTCGGGTCGGTCAGGAGCCCCTGAGGGCTTTTCTTTGCGCGCCGGCAGGCGAAGCGAATGCCGGCCCTCCCGCTGCGAGGATCGGCGAGGGAGCGATCGGGACACGGTTCACGACGGGAGTGCACAGAGGGACGGCAACGAAGCGGGCATTGCCCGCGGCCAGTCGCGCTGGGAGGGCTGGAGGGGGCCTGTTAGGGAAAGCGGCAAACCGGAAGAGAGGCTTCCGGCCGCGCCTTCAGAGTTGCAAACGTATCAGAGACTGTTACCAACTTTGTTGAACTCGTTGTCGATTTTGTTGGTGAGCGAGCTCATCGCCCCGACCGCGGCCAAAGCCAGGACTGCCGCGACCAAAGCATATTCGATCAAGTCCTGACCGCTATCGTCGTTCAGGAGATTTGCCAGGAGCCGGATGTTTCTCATCGGAGTCATTTCTCCATCAATTTAGCCTGGGAATTGTCGTTCGAGTGCCCTGGGGGGCATCCCTGACATTTTGAAAAGCGCCAGCCTCCTCAGGTATCCCATACAGGTGGCATCGACATAACCATCTCGTTCTGCGCTGCTCTGAGACTTTTTCGCGGTTCCTGACGTACTCACCCGTCTTCGGCGAGTTTTCCGGCGATTCGTCCGGATCGTCGGCTCGATTAGCCCCCCTGCCGGTCCGGGCAGGGCAGCCGCAACCCCGCCATTCTCGCCGGATTGATCATCCCCCGCAGCGCTCAGCGCTATTCTGGCGGAGCGAGCGAATTCCTCAGGAGGGAAACAATGCAACTCGGAATGATCGGTCTGGGTCGAATGGGATCGTATATGGTGCAGCGCCTGCTGAAAGCCGGTCACACGTGCGTGGTCTACGACACTCACCCGCAGGCCATGCAGGAACTGGTCGCGAAAGGCGCCACCTCATCGGCCAGCCTTCAGGAATTCGCGAAGAAGCTCACCGCGCCACGCGCCGTTTGGATGATGGTTCCCGCCGCGGCTGTCGATGCGGTGCTGGCGTCTCTCGTGCCCGTTCTTGCCCCCGGCGACATCATCATCGACGGCGGCAACTCCTATTACCACGACGACATTCGCCGGGCCGGCGAGCTGAAGGCCAAAGGCATCCACTACGTCGATTGCGGAACCAGCGGCGGCGTCTGGGGTCTCGATCGCGGGTACTGCCTCATGATTGGCGGCGAAGACGCGATCGTTACGCACCTCGATCCGATCTTCAAATCCCTTGCTCCGGGCGTTGCCTCCGCGGCGCGGACGCCGGGGCGCACGGGCGAAGCCACTACGGCGGAAAACGGCTACCTGCACTGTGGCCCCAACGGCGCCGGCCGCTTCGTCAAGATGGTTCACAACGGCATCGAATACGGAATCATGGCGGCCTATGCGGAGGGTTTGAACGTCATCAAAAATGCCAACGCCGGCAAGGTGAAGCGCGAGGCCGATGCAGAGACCACGCCGCTGCGCCATCCCGACCTGTACCAGTACGACATCGATGTGCCCGAAGTCACCGAGGTCTGGCGTCGCGGCAGCGTCATCGGCTCCTGGCTGCTGGATCTCACCGCAGCGGCCTTGCACGAAAGCCCCGAGCTCTCGAACTTCGCTGGACGCGTCTCCGATTCAGGCGAGGGACGATGGACCGTGCAGGCCGCCGTCGATGAGGGCGTCTCGACGCCGGTCATCAGCGCGGCGCTCTACGCCCGCTTCGCCTCGCGCGGCAGCGAAGAGTATTCGGACCGGCTGCTCTCGGCCATGCGCTATGAATTCGGCGGTCACCTGGAGAAGGGCGTGGGATCGGGCGGCGACTGAGCGGAATCCTTTGCGCCGGAAATCTTCCAGCGGGGGCGCGGCGACTTATCCTGGTGCGCCCCAGGGACCCTCAGCACGGTTTCTTGTCTGTCTCCACGACGGGATCGATCCACGGTCCATCGTTGCCGATCAGCTGGCCGGCCTCCTCCGGGCCCCAGGTTCCTGGCAAATACGTATAGACGGGCGTGACATTCCCCAGAATCGGCTCGACGATGCGCCACTGCGCCTCCACCAGGTCCTGTCGCGAGAACAACTCCACGTTGCCCCGGCTGGCGTCGCCCAACAGCCGTTCGTAGGGAGGCATTTCGTCGACCGGCTGGCTGTGGAGGTCGAGTTCCACATCGCGCCCCACCATGCGCTCTCCCGGAATCTTGACCCGCACGCCGAGCCCGATCGAGAAATCCGTGCTCACGCGGATGCGCATATGCGCCGAGTTAACAGGCACCAGTTCTCCGAAGGTCTCCCGCGGCGGCCGCTTGAATTGCACAGTAGCCTCCGTACACGTCACCGGCAGCATCTTGCCGGCGCGGATATAGATGGGCACACCCGCCCACCGCCAGCTGTCGATGTGCAGCCGGATCGCGACGAAGGTTTCGACATTCGATCCCGGAGCCACGCCAGGTACCGATCGATAGCCCTCATATTGCCCGCGCACCACGGCGTCCGGGGTCAGCGGGCGAATGGCCTTCATCAGTTCCGCTTTGCGATCGCGGGTGGCATCGCAGTCTTCGCCCGTCGGTGGATCGATGGTCAGGTTCGTCACCACCTGCAGCATGTGGTTCTGCACCACATCCAGAAGTGTTCCTACTTCGTCGTAGAATTTGCCCCGATCCTCGACGCCAAACTCCTCCGCCATGGTGATCTGAATGCTGCGCACGTGATCGCGGTTCCAGATGGGCTCGAATACCGGATTGGCGAATCGCATATAGAGGACGTTCTGCACCGGCTCTTTGCCCAGGAAGTGATCGATGCGGAAAATATCCTCTTCCGGGAAAAACCGATGCAGAGTGCGGCTCAGCTCCTGCGCCGATTGCAGGTCGCGTCCGAACGGCTTCTCCACCACCACGCGCGCATTGGTCGCGCAGCCCGACTTGGCAAGGTTTTCCGCGACCACCGCAAACAGGCTCGGCGGGATCGCCAGGTAATGCAGCGGCCGCTGCGCTTGTCCCAGCTGCTGGCGAAGCTGCGTGAAGGTGTTCAGGTCGTTGTAGTCGCCGTCCACATAGCGCAGCAGGCCCAGCAGTTTTTCGAAGGCCGCCTGGTCGATGCCGCCATGTTTTTCCAGACTGTCCTTCGCGCGAGCCTTCAGCTGGTCCAGATTCCAGCCGGCTTTCGCCACGCCGATGATCGGCAGATCGAAGCCTTCGTCGCGAATCAGGCCCTGCAGCGCGGGAAAAATCTGCTTGTACGCCAGATCCCCCGTGGCGCCAAAAAATACCAGTGCGTCGGACCGAACTATCGCCATTCATTCCGCTCCAGGATTGAAATCTCAGCGTGCAACCGGGCGGAGAAACGAATCCGCGCGACAGGCAAAACGCCACACCCCAGATAACCATAAGAACAGATGTCCGGGCTCGCATGGCGGATTGCCATTATTCTTCGCGCGCGCGATATACTTTGTTGAGGCGCGTGATGGTTAAAAACCTCCATAACCTCCATAACCTGCGCAGCCTACCTCTTTTCTGTAGCTGCAACAGGCCTCCCGTCAGCAACAAACGGACAGGAAGAGGCTCCAACTTTTAGAGCAACAACCTGTGCCTGCGCAGTAGACCGGCCGGCAGCCCTGATGCGCGTATCGCGCGCGGCCGTGGTCTGGGCACAGAGCTGACCGGCAACGAGCGTGACTGCAAGAACGGCTGGAACAGCGAAAGACATTTTCACAGTTGGCAACTCCTTATTGCGTTGGTACTCGCATGACCTGTTCGAGGACCCAATCAACCCACTTTGCCTGATCGCCGGGAGAAGCCAGGGCCGCGGACGACAGGTTGTTCACAACGGCATCGACAAAATTCTCTACCAGCGGATAGTGAACATTGGCATGCGCGGGCAGCGTCTCGACATGGCCCGCCACACGCAGTTCCGGGCCGTTCAAAGGGTCCAGTCCGATCTCGCCTTCGGTCCCAACGATACGGAACTGATCGCGGGGGACGCGCGAATTCCAGCGCACGTCGACGATGCCGTGGATGCCGCCATCGAACTGCAGGACAACAGTCGCCGAGTCCTCGACGCCCACGGCGTGAACCGCGTTGGAGGTGATGCCGGTGGCGCGGCGAGGACGGCCAAAGAGGAAACTCAGAGCGTCGATGCGGTGGGAGGCGATGTCGTAGAGCGGACCGCCTCCGGCCATGGCTGGGTCGCGCAACCAGGCACGCTCTTCGCTCTCGAGCCAGCCATGGCAGTTGGCCTCCGCAAGGACGGGCTGGCCGATGGCGCCCTCGGCGATGAGTTGCCTGGCGCGGATGAGTTTCGGGTAAAGGCGGCGGTAGTAAGAGACGCCGAAGAGGCGTCCGCTCTCCTGTGCCGCGATGACCATACTCTCCGCCTGCGCAAAACTCATGGCCATGGGCTTCTCGCAGAGCACTGGGATGCCGGCGCGCAGAGCCGCGATCGTGGCCTGAGCGTGCATAGCTACGGGCAAAGCGACGTAGACCGCATCGACCGCACTTTCCTGGAGAGCCGCTTCGAGGGTGGGCCATGCGCGTACTCCAGGATATGCCTGCGCTTTGGCTGCGTTGCGCGTGACCACGCCGGCCAGCGAGCTGCGCGGCTCTGCGAGGATAGCCGGGATGACGCGCTTGCGCGCGATGTCTCCGACCCCGGCCACCAGCCACTTCACCATGGCGATCTCGCTGCTTGATGATACTGCGATTGATGTATCCGTTGACCGAAGCTAAGGGGTGGTCAGCTAAGAAGCGGTTAGCGATGCGGCTGTAATTAAGGTTGCTCTTTGGGCGCTATGCCGGAATCGTCCTTCAGGGTTATCCCGCTGCTGTCGGTGAAAGTGAGCTGGCTGCCGTCGGCGGCGTGGATGGTCACGCCGGTGAGCGTCCAGTTTTTGGCATTCGCGACTTTGCCTGCCGACTGCGCGTCGATGGTCAGGTTGTCGAAGTGAAAATCCTCCAGCGGATTCTGCGGCGTGGCGCTCACATCGAAAGCAGTCTTCGCGCCGGTGGCCCTGATGTTGGATAGGTAAACGTTGCGAAAGTGCGCCAGGCCCCGCTCCGGAGGTACCAGCGTGGCCAAAATTTTGTAATACGACGGAACGTCCGTGAGTCCCGGCGGGATCTCGACGGCGTTGAAGTGGGGATTCCAGTTCATGGTGATTTGAACCGGAATCGGCACGTTTTCCAGCTGCAGGTCGTGGATGCGGATGTTGTCGGCCCAGCCGCCGCGCGTGTGGGTGGACTTGAACAGCACACCCAGCGGCACGTGCCCAAAGGCATGAATGTTGTAGACCTCAATGTTGCGAAAACCTCCGGAGGTCTCGCTGCCAAAGGTGATAGCCGCTGCGCCGTCGCGCACCGTGGAGTCGCGTACGACGATGTCCTCGTCGGGGCGCGCAACCCGCAGGCCATCGGAGTCGCGGCCCGCTTTCAGGCAGAGCGCATCGTCGTTGTCGGAGATGTCTGCGTGTTCTACCAGCACGTGCTTTGACGAATCGATGTCGATGCCATCGGTGCTTGGCCCCCGTCCGCCCTCGTTGTTGCGGATGGTCACGCCATCGACGTGTACATGATCGGAGTAGCAGATGTGGACGGTCCAGAAGCCGGAGCGGGTAAGCAGCAGGCCGGAAACAGTGACGTTGGTGGAGTTGAAGATTTGAATCAGGCGCGGGCGTTTGGCGTCGTAATCCGACGCCCAGCGCAGCCCTCTGGGCTCGTCCTGGTGCCGCAGCGCCCAGTAGCCGAGCCACCACACCTGGCCGTCGCCATCGATGGTGCCCGCGCCGGCGATGCTCGCATCGTGCTGCCCGTAGATATTCACCAGCGCCGCCGGCCAGCTCATCTCGATGCCGGAGATTCGCGTCGGCATGATCGGATAGTCCTCAAGCTTCCGCGAACCGACGATGGTTGCGCCCTTCTGGACTTCGAGCACCGTGCCCGACTTTACGAAAATCGATCCGCTGAGATACGTTCCCGGCGTGACCATCACCGTTCCGCCGCCCGCGCCGGCAGCGGCGTCAAGCGCCGCCTGGATGGCCCTCGTATCCAGCGTCGTCCCGTTGCCCTTCGCGCCAAAATCTCTCACGCGAAAATCCCTGGCGTGGGCCATGGAGGCAATTGCGAGCACTGCGAGCGCAAGGCAGGACTGATTGCGGGATCTCTTCACGGGGTCTCCCTTGCACTTCTGATGAAAACCACCGGGGCTCCGTCCGGATCTTCAATCACGAGCTTAGACCGGTCTTTGTTGCGGGCAGACCGAGCGCCTGTCGCCGGCCGGCCGGCCGCGCGGCGGAGATCGGGAACAGAAAAAATGAGGCGAAAGGGCAGGGCAGATGTCTGTTGGCCGGTGAGCGGGGGTAGGAATTCGATCCGCTGCGCTGGCGTTGCGGGGAGCATCAGCGCGGCAATTCCCGATTCGAGTCCGGATTCGAGCGGATGCGGGGCTCGCGCAAAGGAAAGCTTATCGAGGTAGAAGGCGGTCGCCTCCGCGGGATCGGCCATCGGAATTCCGACTCCGGCGATGCGCTCCGCGAGGCGATTGGGGCCGAGATGCTGTCCGCGAATCGCGCTGAGAAGAATTGCCCTCTGTTTCGTCATGCGGGAATCTCCTCTATTTAGCGATCATGCCATCTGTCTGACTGAGCCAGGCAAAAGTCAACTGTAGACGAAAACGCAGCGGGTCGTCGGCGATTCCGGACAGGACATTCCTGGAGCGATTCCGATGATGATGCCGGACGGAGAGTCGGCGGCTTGTTTGCAGCATTTCCTCCTGATCGCGGCGATTTTCCGTAACCTAAGAAAACGCGCCTCAGACCAAATAGAGTTTCTGCATACATATAGACTTTCGCCAGACAATCGTCCACTGATTCATAGTCTCATTGTCCAAATGACACGGAAGAATCCGCAATGACGAACACGCCGTTGAAAATCTACTTGGCTGGACCGATGAACTCAGCGGAGACGCTGATTCAGAGAACAACCACGGAGGCTCCATCGGACTGGACGTTCACAAGAAGACGATCAGCTATTGCGTGAAGGACGCAAGTGGACGAGTGCAGCAGGAGGGCAAGGTTGGGTCCACTCGGCGAGGCCGAGCGCCTCGAACATTTCATCTCGGAGCGCTTCGAGGAGCGTATCGCCGCCAGGCTGGTACCCCCCCAATTCGATCCCCATGGTCACTGCATCCCCGCGCTCGACCGGAAGATGCGAGCCATCGGCGCGTTGGGTCGCGAAAATCTCGACCGTCGGAAGCCCCGTAGGTGACACGCCCAGAACGCTGAGTCAAAGAGTGTACTTGGCGATCACGCGCCCACTGAAAATTCAGGGTCAAGCTACGAGTGCCGACCACCCACGAGTTCTCCGCCTAATTCGCCCCTAGGAACTTGTTGAAATTCGGTGCGACGCAGCGGATTGACTGGGGATTTGCTCTTCTGCCGAGTTGAAATTGGTCTGAATGGTGCGTTTGTTCAGTGTTCATCTGGTTTGCGGGTATCGG
>Ga0182024_10004724_pt1 | contig 31034 bp, 23 predicted proteins | sample P32metaG_FD_120480 | JGI IMG/M metagenome (GOLD analysis project Ga0182024, IMG submission 120480) | Permafrost microbial communities from Stordalen Mire, Sweden - P3-2 metaG (Illumina Assembly) | ecosystem: Environmental > Terrestrial > Soil > Wetlands > Permafrost | place: Sweden: Stordalen... | reverse complement strand
GAGGTACAGCTCATCAGTACCGGATCGCTGATTATTTCGCCACCGGCGACGTTCCCGCCGAATGCCGTGGGCATGACCGTCTTTGCCGGCACGGTGAGCGGCGCGGAGACGGCACAAGGAAACTCGACTGGCAGCAGCGGAACATTCGTTCAGAACGAAACGCCTGTGACCACGCTCATCCCGATCCCGGCGGTCAATGCCACAGTCTGCTCCATCGCGTTCAACGACACGATCATTCCCTACTCCGGCTACAACGTCTCACTGATTTCCTCGAGCGGAAACGCGTATCCGGGCTGGCCGCAGGCCTGGCAGCTCAATGGAGGACTGAGCGGCACAGTCAATGTCTCGAACGGTGCGCCGCTATGGAATGGCACGACCATCTACCCACAGCCAATCTTTGCACAGCCGCTGAATCATGGCCCGCAAAGCATCTCAGGCCTGCTGAACATGACCGGCTACAACGTGCTGAACATAGGCGCGCTCGGCGTCGGCACCAATACGCCGGTGTGGCCCGTCGATGTTGAGAATGGCTTCATCAACAGTAGCGGTGGGTATCTCTTCAACGGTGGCGCCGGTTCGACCGGGCAATGCCTGGTGTCCAATGGTACCTACTTCGGACCTGGCAGTTGCGGGACGCTGCCAGCGATCTTCTACCAGGTGGTCCAGAGCAACGGAACGCTCTTCGCCCAACAGCCGCAGATCAACTTTAGCGCCCGCTTCTCGCTCGCGAACGACGTCCCCTCCACCCGCACCGACGTTGACCTCGCCACCACCGCCGTCACGCCAGGTTCTTACACCAATTCCGGCGTGACGGTGGACGCTTATGGGCGGGTGACCGCGGCGACTTCGGGTCCAGCAGTCCCAAACATCCAGCCCCTTATCATCAATTCAGGGATCTGCACCACAGCGGCTTCGGCGTTCGCGAATTGCTCCTTCACGGTTACCTGGCCAACCGCGTTCGCTGACGGCAATTACGCGTTGACCTGCACCTCGGGACCCGGCCAGGGCACAAATGCCGTGCTGCTGGGCCTCTTCGTGTCTAACCAGACCGCGACCACCTTCGAGCTCACGCTGCAGAATGCCGATTCCTCCGGCGCCGGCGCAACCACCGTCAACCAGATCAATTGCATCGGGGTCCATCCCTAAACCATGAAGAATCTCCTGGCGTTGCTCGCCCTTCTGTTCTGTGCCGCCAACGCCCAGGCACAGAACATCGAAGGCCAAATTATCGCGTCGCAGTATGGCACGTGGAAAGTTCCCGGGTACGCGCCGAATACCTACTCGTCGTTTGCCCCCACTTCGTGCCGGGTGCAGGGCGGCGCCAGCTTCTTCTTCGCGTTCAGCGCCGGAACACCGGTCCAGATCGTGGACAGCAACCCATCTGTAGCAGAAACAGTTACGCCCAGCGCGGTCGTCGACACGAACGTTACTTGCGCCATCAGCATCGCTCCCGTCAACGCGCACCAGCTTCCCTTCTATTTCACATCGGCGACCGGTGGGTTACAGGAAGCGATCAACCAAAACCTGACCACGCCGCAAACCAATACCATCATTCTCGACAGCACGTTCTATCAGCTGGTGGGCGGTGCAACCAATGCCGCAGCGGTCATAGCCGCGGCGAAGGGCAGCGTTGCACTGGGATTGGTGGATGTAACCCAGGTGCCGACGATCTGGTACCGCTGGAATGGAACACAGTATGTCGCGGTAAGCTCCGCGACCAGCGGTGGGACCACGCTGATCAACGACATATTCTCGAATGGGCCCAGCAACGCGTGGCAGGATCTCTTCGACTTCGTTGCCACTGGGCCGGTGGTCTACAATCCCCAAGCTGCGGTCAACGCCGCGGTGACCAACAACGGCAGCGTGACCATCCAGCCCAGCACCGGGCGCACGCCCTTCACAAATACCGGCAACGTGCGCGTGCTCGACAACCGGTTCGATGTCCCTGCGACGGCGCGCAGCGCCACCGAGTTTGGCGCTACCTGCGACCTAAGAAGCGTCTACGGCGCCTTCACTTCAGGCTCAGCAACGGTGACTATCCTGGGCGGCTATAGCGCCCTGTTCAGTTCTTCCGATATAGGCCGCACGCTGGTCGCCGTCGGGGTGGTCTCAGGGACGCCGACGGCCTTTGAGACGACGATTCAGTCAATTACTGACAGCCAGCACGCCATCATGACCACGCCGGCCCCGTTCACGCAGAGCACGGCTCACCAGATGGACCTCGGCCACGACGATACGGCAGCTATCGCCCAAGGGATGACGGAAGAGGCGGGAAATAATGGTGAGCTGATCTTTCCCCAGGGCAATTGCCTGACCCATACGCAGACGCTGCTGGGAGAGTCGATCCAAGGCCTCGGCCCCCCTTCTTTCGTGACCAACTTCCCGGGTGAAGATGTCTTCGCTGCTCCAGACCCAAGCCTCACGCAAGGCGTTAGTCAGGGCGGAGCCCACCTTCACGACCTCACGATCAATCTCGATGACCGCATCGACGCCACGCAGGCCTGGCAGATCATCAACGACTCGGGCACAACATCGAAAGCGGCGATGTACCGGCCGATTGCGAGCAACAGCGGCATTGCCAACAATCCCGTCGCGCCCGGCTGGTTCGTGGGCGGATACAACGGCGCAGCGGCGATCACCGCGACCTCGGCCGTGATCTGCGTGCCTGCGACGGAAACCGCGCCAGCGATCGGTCAAAAGGTCGTCTTCCCCTACCTTGCGAGCGTCTTCACGGCCACAGTCTCATCGGCGGCCGGAAGCTGCTCGGGTGGAGCGAGTCCACGTACGCTCTCCTCTGCCCTGCCCTCGGGATCAACGAATAGCCAAGCGGAGTGGTTCGCCGGCACAAGCCCCCAAACCATCAACGCCAATGTCAGCGGCTCCGGCTGCCCGGCGTCGATCGGCCTGACCAATTCCATCCTGCCGGTCCCTTACTACGAGTCGAATGTTGCTCCCTTCGGCCTGATCCAGATCGACGGTGAGCAGTTCACGTACTTTGGCAAGACCAATGCCACGGGCAGCCTCTCGAGCAACGTGCTGACCATCACCGGCTGCGCGCAGAACGGCACCGCGCGCTCCGCGCACACCTCGGGCGCCACCGTAGTACCGCTTAACCCGTTCAGGCCGGCGTATCCGTGGCCGGTGACGCCGACACTCAACGCGGGAGATACCACTCCGGCTGGGACGGCCAGCTACTACCCGGCATGGAACGTAGGCAACACGGCATTCGCCTTCCCCGTCGCCACCGGGATCAGCGCGGGCAGCGGAGCCACTGGATCATGGACGACTGGCGCGGTGATCGAAACCATGACGATTCAGCCCTGGCCGATCGACATCAATCCTGGTTTCGGCGGAAACGCGGTCAACCATGTGGCCGGCTTCTACTTCGTCCAGTATCCCTATGCGGCAAGATTCCAGCACCTCGACTTGAGCCAGTTGTTTTATGGGGTCGCGGAGGGACTGCCGTCCATCGAAAACGGCAACTGGGCCACTGCCCAGCCCACAGCCGACGGCGGGAGCTGGGAGAACGTGGCCATCCGTGCGGCCAACCCCTGGAACTTCATCGCCGGGAACCAGAACACGTTCAAAGATCTCAACGTGTATTCCGACGAAGGCTCGGTTGGTGGAAGCCCGCTAGGCGCCGATACCTGCTACTACTTCACCGCGCCCCGCAACGATCAGACCGGCGGACAAGTCGAGCAGGCATCGCTGGTCGACGCAACCAATCTCTATTGCGAGCCAGAGACGGGCGCACACGCCGGTTCGATGCCCAACTGGGAGTGGGATATCGACTTGTCCGTCGTTCACGACATGCACATGGGCGGCGGCGGCGAAGTCTACATCGGCGGGGCCGGACAGCACTGGATTGGCGGGAACTTCAATAACAGCGCCAACCTGCCGGCCATCAACTGGGGTCAGGGGAACACCTCGGATCTGGTCTCGACGCTGGGTACCGAACCCAAGAGCAATACCTACGGCTCAAGCTCGCTCATCAACTGGAACTACAACAGCAAATTCTCGGGCACAACGGTGCAGGCCTTCTCAAACCCTGGCGGACCCTATGGCCAGCTCCAAGTGGGCAACAGCCGGGAGCCGATCCCGGCCCAGACCAACGAGACCTTCAACACCGGCAACCTGACGGTACCTTATGTCAGCTCAGGCAGCGGCTTCATCACCCCGGAGGAGTTTGACGCTAACACCAGCTTCGACTCCGCGCCGATGAGCGCGGGCTGGACCTTCGACGACACCTCGCCCATCACCCACAGCTATACCGCCTGCAACGTTTCGACCAGCGTAGGCACGACCTATTGCAACAGTTACCGCTTCAATAACAGCCAGATCCCCATCGGCCCGGGCCAGCGGCTGGTGTCCGGAAAGTACACCATGTACCTCTCGCTCAAGGACGTGGCCACAGCCTCGAATACCCAGCGCATCGTGGTCTATTCCAACTGCGGCGGGGTAAACGACACCTTCGCCGTGCCCATGACCAATGCGTGGCCGACGACCTTCGCCGGGTACTTCAGCGCCCCGGTAGACCTCACCAATGCGACCGGATCGGGCTGCTACCTGGGCCTGCAGTTCAACGGTGCGACCACCGCGGATACGGTGCAGTACGGCTTTCTCGACTTCGCGCCAGTGGCCGAGAGCCTCAACGCCCAGACCATTAACGCGACCACGATCAACGCGACCACGATCAATCTGCCGAGCGGGCCGACCGGCGGCACGGCTTCCGGATGCGCGCAGTCGCCCGTCACCGGCATCGCTAACGGCTTCACCTGCCCCACCAAGGGATGGGGAACCGGACTAAATGCGAACCAGGGCGCCTCCGATGCCACCGCCACGCTGGTCACGACCAGCGGGCTTTCCACCCAAGGTTGCTTCTTCGTCGATGCCGAGTACGAGTGCTACACGGGCATCTCGGGTAATGTGCTCACTGGGATTACACGCGGAGAGTACACCACCACCGCGACCACGCACAGCTCGGGGGCCCCAGTGGTCTCGGTCGACCTGGTGTTGGGAAGCATCCAGCAGGCTCCGGCCAACGTCATCGCGGGCGGGGCCAGCACGCCTGCTGTCCTGAGCGTCAATAACGGCTTCCCCAGCACTCACGATGGCATATCGGTCATGGACGTCAACAGCGGGTCGAATGAGCTGTGGTTCGACAGCGGCGGCCATATCAGCCAGGTCAACACCAGCGGAGTAAACCAATTCGCCGCCCCCATTTCCGTGGGCAACCATGGCACTCTTCCGATCTCAAACACGCAGCTGGTGGTACAGGATAACGGCCCCAACGAGGTGACCTCTCCACTCGGCCTGGGCGCGGGCCACGCGGGCACGCTGAACGTCGTGCAAACCCCGACCATCGGCGCGCCCGCGGTGATCAACTTCGCCACCGGCGCGGGCTCGCACACGTACAGTTACGTTTGCGCCGGCACCGACTATGACGGCAACCTGATCAATGGGACCACCACCACCATCACCGGCGTTCCTACCGTCTTCGGCGGACCAAATCCCTTCATCGGCGTGAGTTGCCCCTGGTCGGCCGGAGTCTACAGCTTCCAGGTCTACCGCACCGCGGGCGGCCCAAGCCAGGGGCTGATGAACTCGACAGTTGGGAACCCTGGCGGGTTCACCGACTTCAACGGAGCGGCCTCGGGCGGAACCGCACCTGCCACGAACAACTCGAACCCGAAAATCGTGGTGAACGGATCGGGCACGCCAACCATGCAACTCGGGCCCACGAACATCAGCACGGGCACAGGCGCACCCTCGACCACCTGCGGAACGGCGCCGATCGGCAGCGGCTCGCTCTGGCTAAGGACGGATGGCGGGGCGAGTACCTCTCTCTACTCCTGCGCGGGCACGACGTGGACGGCGGTGACCATACCATGACAGTGCTCAAAGCGGCGATTCTCGCGGGCGTACTCCGGATGTTCGCGCTGCCGGCATATGCCGTCACCCTGACGAGCGCCTACGTGAGCAATCCGGGGCCCGTGAACGCCATGAACACCGGCGGCGCGCTCCAGGTCGATGCCTATTGCAAATACTCGGATGGCTCGACCACTAACTGCTCGACGACGGACATCCACGGCAATGCGGTTACGGCGTGGACAAGCAGCAACTCCGCCGTGCTTACGGTCAACAGCTCGGGTCTCGCCAGCGGCGTCAGCATCGGAACCGCCACCATCAATGCGACGATTACCGGAGGCATCGTAGGCACGCCGCCGTTTGTGGTCACGGTTAGCGGGCCCAACACACTGGGACTCAGTTCACTCTCCCTGGCCACCACCGGCGGGGTTACTTCAATCCCCGTTGGGACGACCAACCAGCTCATCGCGACCTGCACGTACGCGGATGGTTCGACCACCAATTGCACCACGACCGACATTCATGGGAGCGGGGTGAGTTCCTTTACCAGCTCGGCGCCCACGGTCGCTACCGTGAGCTCGAGCGGCCTGGTCAGCGGCGTGGGCGCAGGGTCGACGACATTCAGGGCGACGATCCCATGAGGAATGCGAACAAGATTATTCTTCTGTCGCTCTTTTGGTTCACGGCAGCAGCTTACGGACAGGTAACAGCCACTCCTGTCTTCACGCTGCCGACCGGCACGTACACCATGCCAACGAACACGACGATCACGGATTCGACGACGGGAGCAGCCATTCTCTGGTGCTTTACGGGGAGCGGCACATGCTCCCCGGCCACAGCTTATTCAGGCTCCATTTATATTGACCCGGCATCGGTGGATATCTTGTGCGCAAACGCGACTGCTTCCGGCTTTTCGCAAAGCCCGACCATCTGCGCTACCTACACGGCGGGTAGCCCGACCACGGCTGCCCCTCCGACCTTCTCGCCAGCTGCCGGCTCCTACTCGGGAACGAGGTCAGTCACGCTATCCACGACTACGGCGGGAGCGAACATTTATTACACGACGGACGGCTCGACGCCGGATTACACTTCCACGCGCTACACTGGGCCAATTCTGGTCTCTTCGACCACGACGCTCAAGGCGATCGCCGGCCTTGTCTACAGCTCCACGTCGGGGACAGGGTCATCCCTTTACGAGACCAGCACTATCGCCCAGAGCACGGGAACCGGCCCGGCAACCAATTGGAAAAAACCCGACTGCCAGAGTCCGGGCACATCGTTTTGTACCTCTGACAACCCTGGAGGCGCAGGCGTCCCCGCCTCGGCGAATAACCCGCAAGGGAGTCCCACCGGGCTGGCTGCATGTCCCGCCGGCCATCCGGGAGCGGCCGCGAACTGCATGACGTTTTCCCAGACCCCGGCGACGACTTCGCAGACCAATGTGCTGTGGCCGCGCTCGGGCGGATTCTCCAGCAGCGCGGCCGTGCCCACCTACGTGCTGGCCGACTTCTGGGTGCTTTACCCTACCAGCAACGGGGCGAATTTTACCTGCGAGAATGACTCGCAGATTTTTGATCCCAGCGAGAACATCAACTGGCAGTGGGGCAACCAGGTCACGGGATGCGTGACCAGTTCGCCGACCTGGGATGTGGGAGGAACCTCCAACACTTCATGGATCGCGACCGGGATCAAGCCTCTGCTCAACGGAAACAGCTGGCACCACATCCAGAAACTCGATTGGAGAAACCCGGCTGAGGGCAAGATTTGCAGCTCGGGAGGAACCTCGTACTACTGCGAGCACTACGGGCACTGGATCATCGACGGGGTTTCCTTCAACATGCAGGCGGCTGGCATGTGCTCGGGCCGGCCTTCAGGAAGCGGGCAGACAGCCTCGCCGCCGACCACCGGATGCACCATCACCACGGACACGCTCGAGGCCGGCTTTGGAGCCAACGCAACCGACCAACACCAAGAGGACACCCACGGGGCCACGTCCCAGGTAAGCGGCACTTTCGACGCCGGAATCTTCACCACATTCTACGATCCTTCCGCTGTGGCAACCGCCGCATACACGATCAGTAACCTTACGGCCAGCGTGCCGCTCACGGTGACGACAGCAACCCCCACACTGGTGAGCGCCTATCTCACTACACCCGGCAGCGTAAGCACCATGACGGTCGGTGGAACGCTACAATTCTCGGCCTTCTGCCACTACTCGAGCGGACCGGATCTGAACTGCACGGTGGCCGACATTTACGGGGATGCGGTGACCGTGTGGTCGAGCTCGAACACCGCCTTAGCTACCATTGGCGCGGTGGGCTCGGCAAACCCCGGCCTGGTGACAGCGGTGGCGGGAGGAGCGCCCACCATCCGGGCGACCATCGGCGGTACCGTCACGCCGGCCTTTGGGCTGACCATCTCGAGTCCTGCTGTAACTATCACGGGGTTGTATCTCGCGACCACCGGCGGCGTAACCGGACTGTTTGTAGGCTCAACCACTAACCTTATCGCGACCTGTACATACTCGGACGGATCGAGCACAAACTGCACGACTACTGATAGCCATGGAAACGTGGCGTCCGCTTATACCAGTTCGAACACTGGCCACGCGACGGTGAACGCGACCACCGGCCTGGTTACGGGCGTCGCCGCCGGCACCACGAACCTGACGGCCCACGCCGGCAGCTTTACCAGCCCTAACCTCGGCCTTACGGTCGTGAGCGCGCCTTCTGGAGTCTACTCGATCACGATTATAGGTCCAGTGCAATTCTCGGGGACGGTGAAGTTCTGATGGCAACTCCAAGAGTGAAGCTGGCGACACCGGGGACCATCGATGCGCAGATCCTTGAGCAATTGGCGGAGGTGAAGGGCAAGGTGGACGAAAGCCTGGAGCAGGGCCGGGAAAACGGCAACGAACTAAAAATGCTTCGCCGGGAGCTTGGGCTGGATGGGCAACATGGACGGTTGCCGATCGTGGAGGCGACGCTGATCCGCCACGAGGTGCGCATGGAAAAGGGCGAGACGCGCATCGACAAGCTGGAAATCGGCAATAGCGAGGCCAATGGCAAGGCAAAGCTTGTCGCCACCTCCCTGGCGCTACTGGGGGGCGGAGCAGGCGGAGCACTGATTGCACTCATAGCCCATCTGCTTGGAGTGCATTAGATGGCAAATGTGAATGGAGCCATCGACTACGTGCTGAGCTGGGAAGACGCGACGCTCTCGGGCGTGATAACGACGGCTCCGGATGGCAAGCGGACCAGGTTTGGAATCGATGAGCACTGGCATCCGGAGCTGACCAACTGCCTCTATTTCAGCTCGATGGGCCAAGTAGCAGCGCTGCAGATTGCCAGGGGGATTTACGATATCAGCTATTGCCAGCCGCTATGCATCGTCGAGATCGCCAATCAGGAGATCGCCAACAAGCTGCTGTCACTGGGAGTGAATGTCGGGATGGTGAACGCAGCGAAGATGTTACAGGATGCAGTGACTGTGGTGGGTGACGGCCGCATCGGGCCGCTGACCCTGCACGCGCTTGATCTGGCGGATCCGCAGAAAGTGCTCGAGGATCTGCGGGGAGAGGCGGAGAACTACTACGACGCATTGACAGCAAAGAATCCAAACCTGGCCGTGTACCGGGCGGGCTGGCTACGGAGAGCAGCGGCGTGAGCGATCGCAACTACTGGTTTGCGTTACACAGAGTAAGACGCGGTGCTGCGTGGGCGTCTTTCCTTCTGGCCGTCTTGTCGTTGGCATTTTGCGGCCGCGTCCGGGCACAGAATATCGAAGGTCAAATCGTCGCCGCGCAATTCGGTGAGTTCCAGGTGCCTGCGGTGGGTGACGGTTTCCAGTTTCCAGCGGCGACCTGCCAGGTGAACGGAGGCGGCCGGAACTTCAATGCGTTCGCTATGGGCGCCCCCATCAAGATCGTGGATAGCGATCCGAACCTGACCGAGATCGCAACCCCGGTCGCAGTGTTTATCGACTCCTGCGCTGTTAGCCTGCCGACGGTACATAGCCATGAGTCGTTCTATCTTACGTCGGGAACCGGTGGCCTGCAGGAGGCGATTATCAACGGGATCAACCGCGGTGGCGGCCCGAATACCATCATCTTGAACGCGGAATGGTACACGCTCGTCGCCCCATCGAGCCCGTCCGCGGTGATCGCTTCGGTACACGGCAATACCGCTCTTGGCCTGGTGGACGTCACCACTACGCCATACACCTCTTATGCCTGGAACGGGACAAGTTATGCGGCCACCAGCGCTGGCGGGGGGGCGACTACTCCGGCGACCACTGCGCTACTAAAAGGAAGCGGCAGCACAAATGGAGTGGTCCCGGCCACGCCGGGCACGGACTTCATTACTCCGAATCCAGGCGGTGCGGGTCAGATCATCGCCGAGACCGGGGAGGCGGTCCTGGGGGTCACCAACCTAAACAATAACTTCTATGTTTCGGGCTTCCCCTCCAATGGCTGCACGGTCAACTCGATTACTTACACCACGCAGCTCGAGTGCGCCTGGTGGACGGCCAAAGCTTACGCCGAGGCCAACACTGCGATGGTCACGCTCTATATGGGGTACGGCTACTACAACATCAATGCGTCGCTGGTATTGCCTACACAGTCATTCACGAGCGTCAGCCTGATCGGGGCGGGCTATCAGGGATCGACCATCGTGGCCAACGCTACGATGGCCGACGCGATGATCTACAAGAACGAGACCGCGGGCGGGGGCACGCTGCCGAACGCGACCTTTCGCGATTTCAAGATGATCGCGAATGACAAAGCGCAGGGCTGCATGAGGCTCTGGGGGCTGCAGGAGCCGGTCATCGAGAACGTGAACTGCGACAACGTTCCTAACGGCGCTCCGTTTCTCTATCAGTTTGGTGAGCCCAGCAATTATGGGCAGGGTTGGATTTTCCAGCTCATGGGCAAAAACATCATCGGCGGCAACTCGGTGCACTATGCTTCCGTAGCTCCTGTCATCACAGTCAACACTAACGGCGGAGGTGCTCCCACCTTCAATGTAGTGAGCGGTGGCTCTGGTTACTCTACGAGTGCAGAACAAATCCTGCTGGTCAGCATGTTGGGGAATCAGAACGGCACCAGCGATCAGCCTTGCGCGGTGATGCCTACCAACCTGACCGTAACTCTCAGTGGGACCTCTATCGCCACCGTCACCGGTACCGGAGGCTCGGGCTGCACGGGAACGATCACGGTGCAGATCGCCCCAATCTCAAACATCGCCGCAGGTATCGACGATTGGGCATCGGACTCCACGCTCGATGATGTTGTGCCGGGCTCGACGCTCATCGGCATCATCCAGCACAGCGGCGACACGACCTACAAGCATGCCCACCCCGTTGGCACCAACATCGGCATCCAGAACGCGGGCGGCACAAACAATGTCTACAAGGACACCGAGGTCGACACGAATTTCAAGTGGGGATTTGATATGCTTGGGGGCGCGAACAGCTCCGAAATCGACGGCACCCACAGCTTTGGCAACAACGGGGTAAGCTTTGCCATGTTCCATCTGGCGAGCAACGCCACGGTGCAGTTTGGGGCCCAGGGTTCCCTGTGCGTCGCTCCTTATTTACCTCTATCGGACTGGCATGAATTCTCCATGCCCTATGGCACCTATGAGGTAGCTGGGTATCTGCCGGCGGGGACGAGCGTAGCGCCGAACGACACCGTTTGTTCAAACCTGGGATCGATCTTCATGCAGCCGGTCACGATCGGAGGTCCTGGACACACCAGCCCACTGCTGGTGAATGGAAACGCGGCCGTCACGGGCACTTCTACGCTAGGACCTACTCTTACCGGAACGCTGCAAACCAGTGGGACTCTCAATGCTGGACCAGTTGGAACTGCTACAGCATTGGCAAACTTTGCCTCTAACGCTCTTGTTGCTTCTGATAGCTATTGGACTGGGTCCGCAGCGACCTATACGACTTTTGGTTGGAATATTGCACCTGGCAGCGGGAGCAATCCATTCACTTACGCGTACCTGGGATTTGGTAACTGCCCGAGCGGCGGGTGCCAGCTTCAAATTCAGCCTAACGTTTACTTCGTCGGCTCGGTACAGTTTTCATCACCCACTCAGTTTCCAGGGTCTACCTCAATTGACGCGAATGGTCTGGTCGGCGCACCGTCCTATGCGGTCACTGGCACAACCTTCACAGCAACTGGCTGTGGAACAGTGACCAACCGTCTCGGAGGCGCAACAGCTGGGTCGTTTCATTCGGCAACGAGCGGGACATGCACAGTAGTCGTGACTATGGGCAACTCCGTCACCGCACCCAACGGCTTCGCTTGTGGCCGCCCGAATGACCTTACCACCAATAGCGATTCGAGCAGCTGGAGCCAGACGGCGACGAGCACCACCACGGCCACCCTGTCAGGCACTTCGGTTGCCGGCGATGTCATCAGTTTCGCCTGTACACCCTACTAGAAGAAAGAGGACGGCATCATGAACAATCTCAAGCTATGGATTCACGGCTTGGCGGCGGCGGCTATCTCCGCCTTTGCCTCGGCGGCCAGCGGCGCAATCGCGCTGCCTAGCGTATTCACGTTCGACAAAGTGGGGTTTCTCAATATGGTCAAGCTGGCTACTGTACCGGCGTTGCTGGCAGTACTTGCTTACCTGAAAAGCAGCCCGGTACCAGCGTTGACCGTCACGACCATGGTTAAAGGTCAATAACGGGTAGTGCTTCCGTACGAAAGCTGCGAAAACGAAGCTAGATCTTTCGACATACTCTGGGGAAGGTATGAAATTCCCACATCTCGCACCAGACACGTGCGAGATATGGGGCACCCGTCTGCCACAGTTCTTTCTCCAACATCTGTCTTTGCCAACCGTGTAGCACAAAAAACATAAGGAGAGTTCCCATGGCATTTACCTGGCAGTCGGCCGGGCACGCATTCGCGTCCCTACTTAAAGATGTAGTCACTGTTTCGAAGAAGGTGGTCACTGTCCTCGGCAGTCTACAGAATGAAGAACAGCTTATTGAGTCGCTGACCTCGTTGGTGAGCCCACAGGCTGCGGCGGTGGAACAGATCGCTTTCGGCGCGCTGGGCGAGCTGGTTGCGGCCGTGCAAGCGACCGAGACGGCGGCAGGCGCCAACGGCGTCAACGTCGCCTTCGATGCTTCCGTGGTGGCCGAAGTGAAGAAGCTGATCGTCGAGTTTCCTGAGGTTCTCGCCCAGGTCGAGGCGGCGTTCGGCAAAACCAAGTAACTCATTCCAAATCCTCAATGGGTGACCCAATGGCCCTCCGGCCCTGCCTGATCCACGGCGTGATGCTGCTGCTTGTCTCAGGATGCTCCACGCATCGCCCTGTCGCGGCGACCGTCCTCCCCGATGCTGGGGTTTCAGACGACAAAGAGTTTGTCTTGGCGGTCGCAGACAAGATGCCGATGTGGGATGCCGACGCTATCTCGAGGTACGAACAGAGGGAGATCGCCACGGTCAAGGCCGACATCGCGATGGCGGAACTGGACGACGGGAAAAGCGTGTTTCTGGCGGATGTCACCAAACTACATGACGACTGGGATGCGCTGGTCGCACTAGACGAGATGCTAAAGAAGGAGTCGCTCATATGAGCAGCAAACACTGGATCGAAAGGGCGATTAAGAAACCCGGAACCTTCAAGGCGCTAGCCCAACACGCCCGCGAGAGCACGGCAGAACTCGCCAGCGAGCGCGAGGACACTGGGGGCAAGACAGGCAAGCGCGCGAGGCTGGCCGAGACGCTGATGAAGATGCGGAAGGAGAAAGGCTAACCATGGCCCACACACGACTGATCACGCTAAACGGGAGTGCCGGCGCGTTTGTCGCCGTCTCCGCAACCCAAGTGACCCGGCGGGTCCAGATTATCGAAGACGGCAGCGCGAATGGCGGGACTGGCCAGGGAATCGCGTACCAGTTCAACGATGGCTCGGCCACTCCGTTCTCCACTACATACACGATTGAACCACAGTCCGAGCCGATTGTGCTCGGCACACCAGTCCCTCAGGGCGGAGGATATGGGATGGTGCTCGGAACCCCGCCCGATAACTCAGGAGGGTATACCATCGCTGCGACACTGCTTATCAACCTAAGGTCGGCAAGCACGAACACAACAATCGTCCGCGTGACGGAATTCGATTAAGGCAATCACTCACTTTATGAAGAAAGCACTGTTGGTGGTTCTGGCCCTCGTTTCCTGCTTCACCCGCGTACAGGCGCAGAACGTTGAAGGCCAGATCATCGCCGCGCAGTACGGCGAATTCGAGGTACCCGGCACGATCGGAGGGTTTGTCTTCCTGCCTGCGACTTGCCAGGTCACTGGCGGGGGAAAGAGCTTCTCCGCCTTCACGACCGGGGTGCCGATCAAGATTGTTGACGAGGGCAACCCGAGCCTCACCGAAATTGCCACGCCGAGTTCGGTGTACATCAACGTCTGCTCGGTCAACATGACGACGGCGAATGTCCACGCGCCGCCTTACTACCTCACTTCGGGGACAGGTGGGCTGCAAGAGGCGATTACCGCCAACCAGACGAATACCGGCAACAACTCGATCATCCTCAACTGGGAGTGGTACCGTGAGGTGCTGCCAGGCAATGCGGCGAATGTCATTGCGTCCGTGCATGGAATCGCGTCGCTGGGGCTGGTGGATGTGACCACCACGCCATACACCTATTACACCTGGACGGGGTCGCAGTATACAGTTAACAATCCAACGGCCGGCAGCGTTAGTTACAACCAGGGTGGGACCGGCGCGGTGACGCGCAGCAGCACGGCGAAGTGGCAAGACTCTGTATCAATCAAGGACTTTGGTGCGTTAGGCAACGGCTCGTCCATGGCGGCCGACACGGCAGGTTTGCAGAATGCCGTCGCGGCGGCCAACATCCAAGGCAAAGCGGTTTATATCCCGGCCGGCAATTACCTGCTCGACAACAGCGGCGGCCCGGTTCTTTCAGGGGCGAACAACATCGTCATTTGGGGCGATGGACCATCGTCTTCCCTTACCTGCCAGACCACCGGAGGTCCGGACTGCATCGCATCAACGGGCGCGACCGGTTTCGGCCTGCAGAATCTCTCTATTGTCTTTGGACCGACAGCCACGGAACGATCCAGCGGCTACGCTCTAGACATCGAGATGTGCAACACTTGCACGCTCGACGGAGTGACGCTGAATAATGGCGACCTGAGCGGCCTCAGGCTGGCCAGCTCGGTGCATACTTCGATCCACAACCTGCAAGTCTCGAACTTCTTCGCCAACGGCACCTTCCTGGTTAACGACCAGGACCTGCGCGTGGACGGCCTGGCTTGCGCAAACAACGAGGATGCGTGCCTGGAAACCTCATGGTACGACTCGGAGTATGCGGCGCACTCGGTTCCCTGCCAGGACATCACGGCCAGCAACATCACCAGCGCTAATGATCTTGAGGCCGTCCTGGTCAACTCCTGCAATAACGTCACCGTGACGGGTTTCTCTGCGGTGGGCAGCGCCAAGGAAGCAGTCTTTGTCGGTCAGGATCCGACTACGACCACCGCACACTGGCCAGACCGGGTGAGCATCTCGAACGGTTCCATCTACGGGTCCGGTTACGGCAGCAACCCGCTCAACTCCGCGGCCGCGCAGGCACTCTACATCAACGTGGGCACCAGCCCGGGTAGCTTCATCTCGCACCTCAACTTCTCTAACATCATGGCCACGCACATCAGCTCGTGGGGCTTGCAGATGGCGGAGCTGCAAAACGACGATGTGCAGGCAAGCAACCTGACCTTTAATGACATTGGTAATGGAAACTCGGCTGGTTGCGTGCAGACAGAAGGCAACCAAGTCAACCTCGACAATATCGCCTGCTCGAACATCGGCACCTACGCCTTTTATGACACCAATACCAACCGGCTCACGGGCACGGGCTGGACGGCGAGTGGCTCCAACCAGGTGGGCAGCGGAACCGAGGCAGTCTTTCTTTCACCCACCGCGGTCGGATTTGTAAACGTCGCCGGCATTTCGCTGAACGACACCAACGGCAGCGTCTTTTCGAGCGCCGTCTACGACGACACGACCACGGGCGATCACATCCTGGTCAATATCAAGAGTTCGGGCATCGTAGCCCCCACTGGGCCGACCAGCGCAAACCAAGGCACGACGTACACGTATGCTGATCCAACCCACTCCTGGATCTTTCGCAATGGCGGGATGATTATGTCCTTCCTGCCGCCCGACGTCTACCTGCTGCCCACCGCAGGCGCGACCTCGGGGGCCTATGTCAACGGATCCACTTTCTGGTGGCAGAGCAAGTGCTGGACAAGTTCGCAGCAAACCGAGAGCGTTGCCTGGCTCGACCTCTATCCCACGTTGAGCACCGAGTCTTTTGCCTTTGCGCACACCGGAGGCTGCGGGTTTCCTATCACGCTCGATGTGACTGCAGCCGCTTCGATGCTGGGCAACATTTTTACTGGAACGATTATCAGCGGCCAGCATTTCAGTGGCCTGGCCAGCTCGGCGCCAACGGCGGCCGCCGGAGCCGGGGCCGGGGCAGGTCCCACAATCTCGCTCAACGCGAACTCTAATGACCTGTCTGGCTATCTCAGCGTCACCACCGGATCTTCGCCATCTGCAAGCGCGATCGTGGCAACGCTCACTTTTGGAACGGCGTACGCAACGCTGCCCAAATGCTTGCTGGCGCCCGCAAACGCAGCCGCCTCTGCGCTTAGCGGCGCTGCCAACGTTTACATTCCGCTGACTTCATCCGAGTCGGCCTTCACCGTCAACTCAAACACGACTGCTCTTGCCGCATCGACACTTTACACCTGGGGGTACACATGCACGCAGTAAGGCGCTGCTATCAATACGCGGTTTTGCTCTCTCTGGTGGCCGGTTTCGCCATGGCGCAGCAGACAGGGAGCAATGGTGTGCCCGGGACGTCGTCGATCCATGTTGGCGTTCGTGCTGCCGCTATCCCAGCCATTGCGGCCGGCGTGGGAGCCGGCACCGCGCCTGGCACGGTAACCATCGTCGTCGGTTCCACCGATCTGTCCGGGACCATCACCATCGGCACCGGAACGTCGCCGACGGCCTTCGGAGTCGTCGCGACGATCACGTTCAATGTGCCTTATACCGGCACCATCCCACATTGCATTCTTTATCCGGTCACCACCAACGCGGCACAGTTAGGGGCTGGGCCGGTCTTTCTGCCACTGAGCGGCATCACGCTCACCGGCTTCAACATAAATTCCACCACGCCCGCTTTGGCCGCATCGACGACCTACTCATGGGAATACATCTGCACGCAGTAGTTGCGGAAACAAGCTGTGAAGAGGGCGCCGCATATCCCACATCTCGCGAAAAGCGAGATATGGGGCGCCCTTGGCCTACGGAGGGAACAGGGTGAACCCACGATGAGGCTGCCTTGGATATCCCGCTCTTGGCACGAGGAGATGATGGGCCTGGTGACCGCGCAAGTCGACGAGCTGATCCGCGAGCGGAGGATCCTGCTCGATCGCCTGGCCACGCTTGGGCTAGGTGGACCCCTTTTCAACTCGCCCTCCTGGCCCGATCCCTCGGAGAACACTGCGGAGAAGGCAGAGCCCATTGATTCGGAAGCGGAAGAGATGGAGAAGTTGATGAACCTTCGCCGCCGTCCGTCGAAACTGGCGGATGCGCTCACCCGCAAGGCGTATCGGGATTACAACCGAGCGCAGGCTGGGCCCAGCGTCAAGTGGATACCCAAGGTCGAGGCCCCGAAAGCCCAGGCTCAAAAGCTTGACACAATGACCGCGGCGCTCGACGAAGCGGAAGCGTTCGGAAAGAAACAGGCGTAAATGGCCACATACCCCGGCGTTGCAATTAGCCCGAGTTCGCAGACGCAAGTACCCCAAACCCAGCGAGGGATGGAGCATACGCCGTCGGACCCCATGCAGGGCAAAGCAGATGAGCCGCAGAACAGCGCGCAGCTCAGCGAAGAAGACCAGCAGCGGTTGATTGCGCTGGTACGCAGTTATAAAGATCAGTGGTCGCAGGACCGTATGGTGCTGATGCAGCGCTGCCTGGAGAACCTGGAGTTCTTCAAGGGCAACCAATTCATCTCCTTCGGTCCAGGAGAGTCGGAGTTTTTCAATGCGGTCGACTGGATGAACCAGGGCGAACATGCGCAGGACTCCGACGATAAGGATCTGTATCAGTATTGCAACAACTTTTACCAGATGCTGGCGACCGGCTTTGTGGCGGCGCTGGCTCCGCAGGTTCCAAAATCCAAATGGATGCCGGAGGATGCTGAGCAGCTCTCCGATGTGACCACTGCCAAGGCGGCACAGACGCTGATCGGCATCATCGAGCAGCAGAACCGGGAACAGTCGCTGCTCAAGCAACAGTTGCTGTATCTCTACACAACGGGAGCGGTCTTTCGTCATACCCGATACGTGGTGGATGCCGAACGAGCAGGCACTTCGCGGGAGCCAGTCTTCAATGAGACGGAGACACAGTTGGCGCCCGATCGCTACCATTGCTTCCATTGCGGCGCGACTTCGCCGGCGGATGCGATGCCTGTGGGTGGGCACCGTTGCCAGCAGTGCCTGCGGCCGTTGGGAGACGATTCGTTCTTCCCTGCTGAGTATGGGCCGGTGATTCAGAAAGTAGGCGAAGAGGAAGTGCCCAACGGCATGGTGGCACAGAATCTCTACAGTCCGCTGGAGGTGGACTGCGACCCGGCGGCGAACAATCTGCGACAGACGCCCATCCTCAACCTCGAGGTCGAGGTTCACGTGGGAGCGCTGCGGGCGGCGTATCCCGATATGTACGATCAGATCGCGGCGAGCGCGACCAGTCAGCTCTCGGCCAACGGAAGCATCGACCGTATTGCCAGGCAGCAAGTATATTCGCAGACGGGGACGTCCTCGAGCATCCTGCAGGACCAGCGGCCAACATTGTCGCGGACCTGGATTCAGCCCTGGGCTTTCGATCTGGAGGATGACCGAGAGTTCGGCGAGCGGATGCGGGCAACGTATCCCAATGGCCTGCTGCTGGTGAATACCGGCGCCACTTTCCTGTCGGCACGCGATGCCTCGCTGACCAAGGAGTGGACGTGGGTGGGTACACATGAGGGATTCGGCCTGTTTCCGCCGTCGATCGGCGACATTGTTGTTCCCTTTCAAAAGCGCTACAACGATATGGCCAATATCCTGCATGAGTTCATGGACCGCTGCTCCTCGGGAGTGACGCTGGCCAATGCCGACCTGATCGACACCAAGTCGATGCAGGGCAAGCCGATGCTGCCCGGGGTTCTGAACCTGGTGAAACTGAAGCGGACTGGAGCTCCCGGTGCGGTGCGCATGGCCGATGCGCTCTACCAGTTCCAGTTCCAGATGCATGAAGAGGCCTTTAGTTACCTGGATAAGTTGGCCTACAACGCGCAGATGTTTGCCGGCATTCCTCCGCAGGTGTATGGAGGCGCCGGCGACCCGTCGGTCGAGACCTTTGGCGGACAGCAACAGCAATTGAATTCGGCGCTGGGCAAGCTGAATATTTATTGGGAGAACCTGAAAGAGGAGCACGCGAAGGCCGATGAGCTGGCGGTGAATTGCGCCAAGGATAATCTGACAGCCGATATGCGGCAGGTAATTCTGGAGCGGGGCTCGGAGTTTCGCAATGATTACATCCGGCTCGACGATCTGCAGGGCAGCGTACATGCGTATGCCGATACCGACCAGGGGCTACCGGTCACCGCGGCGGAACTGCGCCAGCGCTGGATGGATTTGATGCAGGCCGCGGCGAGCAATCCTCTGGCACAGGCGATCTTCGACGATCCAACGAACCAGGAGCAGGCGGCCACGGCTTTGGGGGTTCCGAATATGGTGGTTCCGGGCGCGGCGATGCGTTCCAAGGTATTGCAGATCATTGAGCGGCTGTTGGAGGCGGAGGCGGTGCCCGTGATTGATCCGCGGACGGGACGGTCGACCGGGCAGCTGAGGCCGACGATCCTCCCGGATAAGGCTATCGACGACTTTACGGTGCTGAAGCAGGTCGTGCGGCAGTATTGCCAGGAGAATTCAGATATTCCCGACGATAATCCCGGGGGTTGGCAGAATCTGTTGGCCTACTTTACGGCGGCGGTCGCGCTCGAGACACAACAGATGGCGGATCAGGCACAACAGAAGGCGGTGGTGACACAGGCGGGTTTGCTGAAACCGGCCGCGCCGCCGGAGATCCCTCAGCATGAGATCGATGATGTGGTGAACACTGTGAGCGGGCTGATGCATCTTCCGCCTGAGGCTACTTCGGGGAATATTCAGGGCCAGGTGCAGGCTGCGAACGCACTGATCAAATTGGCGGATAAGCTGTCGGGTTAGTGGGCGAGCACCGGTTGCATCCTCCCGCATAAAGCAACGGAAACTATCCAAATTTATCCCACGTACGCTGAGGCGAACGTGGGGCACCCGTCGTGTTTTTTTTAACTAGTTTGCCGTAGCGGCCGACAGCTGCGGGTTGAACGCGGCGTCTCCCACATCTCGCAAAACACGAGCGAGATAAGGGGCACCCCACGATTCGTGGCCGGGACGGATTGCCTGGCTACCAGAAGGAAGAGACAACCATGACTGAAGCTACCATCGCGGCTCCCGCTCCGGCGGCGGCAACTGTTTCTGCGCCCGCTCCCGCAGCTGCGGCGGCTCCCGCGTCTACGCCTTCCACCCCTTCCTTTGGAGGATTGGTTCCGACCTCTACGGTTGATCCAGGCAAGTTTCCGATTCGAGAAGATTATGCGGCGGCGCTGCTTAAAGAAAAGCTGGGCGCGATTACTCCGGTCGCGGAGCAGCCCGCTTTGAGCGATGAGCCAATCACCGCAACAGCGTCTGTCGCGGAGGAGGCTCCGGCCTCCGTAGCCGTCACGGATACAGACAGCGTCACGAAAGAAGCACCGGCCGTAACCGAAGAAGAGGATTTCCAGCTTGAGTTGGAGGCCATCGTAACGCCCGAGGTTCTGAGCCAGATGGTGACCGACAATCCGGAGTTTGGCAAGTTGCTCGAGGCGGATGCAAGGCTGAAAGGCCAGCTTTACAAGACGGCACGCGAGGCAGCGGAGCTGAAACCCTACCGCGAAATCTTCCCCGACCTGGAATCGGCTAAGGCAGCCCAGGACTATTCGTCCACTTGGATGGACATACGCGAGACCTTTCTCGGGTCGACCACCCGCGAAGGCACGATGGCCTCGCTCAGCAAGATCGCCGAGCTCTCCTATGAGCGGGACGCTGACGGCAATGTGGTCATGCAGAATGGCAAGCCGGTAATCGGCGAAGACTTTTTTGGATTTGTCGACAACGTCGTGGGATTGGATCTCGAACACCGCGCACAGGATGTAACCGCACGCCTCAAGGCGAACCAGTATCGCTCTGAGGAAGAACGCACTCGCGACCAACGGGTGAAAGACGCACTGGAGGTCCTCAGGGAAGAATCCGCGGCCACTTCCCCCGCGATAGAGGCCCAGCCAGAGGCACTGCGACGCAAGGCAGATGAGCTGGACAGGAGAGAACGCGCACTGAATGAGCGCCAGCACGGCGAGAAGGTGGAGGAGAGAAGGTCATTCGAAAGCGGATTGCAGACGGAGGCCCAAACGCGGATCCACGACGGCATCAACAGGATCATTGCCAACGTGGAAAAGCAGGGCGGCGTCGTCAGCCCCTACTTGAAGAACATTCTCCCCAAAGCCATCGGCGCTAAGCTGATTCGCAAGATTCAGGCCAACCCGGCGCTGCAGGGTCAGATGCATTCACTCCAGCGGCTCCCGATCGGCGATGCGTCACGCCAACGCAGACTCGCGGCCATTGACCGGGCCGTGCAACAGTATCTCCCCGACGTGGCGCGAGAAGAGCTGCGCGAGGCAGGGGTGCAAGTCGCCAATGCCTCAGCAGCCAGACGCGCCAAGGTAGACGCCCAGATCGACAGCACGAAGAAGACCGAGCCGAAGGGATCGACCGGGCCGGCCAGCGGTGGGAGCGCAACGATGACCTCAAGCGCAGCCTTCGACCACGCGCAGGCCGAGTGGCAACGAGCCAATCCAGGTAAGCCCTTCGACAAAGTGGCGAGGGAAACCATCCTTCCTCGCGTTCTGCAGCTGATGACATCTCGGTGAGGGAATTCAGAATTAGCGCGGCGCCCCGCCGCAGATAAGGAATCGATTTCATGTCGAACGTAATCGGCACCGCATCAACCACACAGCAGCTGCAGCTTGAGGCTTTGAACGAGGTCATCAAGCTGCTCATCGAAAAGGAGGCCAAGCTCGACTCCCGCATCTCAGAGCGTGGCTCCATCACCCCGGTCTCGCTGCGCAGCTTTCGCCTGCGCTTCCAGACCGCGTTTCCCGGCAACGTCGCCCTGTTCAACCTGGACGGCGGCATTCTGCCCGCCGGCAACTTCTCCCAGTGGGATCAGGGCACTCTGACTCCGCTGGCGACCGTCATCCCAGTTGAGTATTCGCGGCTGGTTGACATCATCGGCGACAGCGGACCGAAGGTGGTCTCAGAAAACCCGGTCACCAAGACGCTGGCGGACGTGGCTGTGCAGATGGCGAAAAATCGGGACCAGTTCCTGCAACAGGCGGGTGACGGCAAAATCGGCCAGGTGGATCCCACGTACACTGGTGGCGGCGCCAACCCGATTATCCTGACCTCACAACCATGGGGTGCTCGCCTGGTGTCGCAGGGCCAACAGGTTCAGGTAATGTCAAACACCTACACCCTGCGGGGCACCTGCTACATCACCAACGTCAACAACAAGCTCGGCTCGGCGCAGTCCATTACCGTGGACGCGGTTCCTGCGGGCACCACGTCTGGCGACTTCATTATGGTCGCGGGCGTGGCGGCGACGACCCCGGTCTTTCTGTACGGGATTCCGTACTTCCATAACACGTCGACCACGGGAACGTTTCTCGGCATCAACCGGACGCAGAATTACGTGGTGGCGAACGGTGTGGCTGCCGGTGGTGCTCCGCTGTCGCTTCCCATGCTGCGCGCGGCGCTCAGCCGCGTGGAGCAGTCGTTGGGCACTGATGCGCTCAAGTCGCAGGTATGGCACGCGCATCCTTCCCAGATCCAAGCCTACGAGGAGATGGGCTTCGCCAAGCAGGAGATCTTGATGACCAACGGCAAGATGCCCGGCTTTGACGGACTCACCGCAAACGTAGGCCAGTTCACCATCGCCGGACGCGAGGTGGTGCGGAACATCCACGCCGACCAGACACGCATCGACTTCATGGAGTTCGGTTCATGGCTCAAGGTCGTGTGGGGCAAGGCACCGTTCTGGTTCAAAAACCGCAGCGGTCAGTGGGTTTTTCAGATCTATGATCCGGCGTCGGGTAATCCGACGGCGAACGAAGGATGCTACTACGTGGACGCTCGGCAATACGCGGTTGATAACCCCCAGGCGATCAGCTCCGTTACCGGCCTGAAAGTGCCTGTCTACAACTAACCAGTAAGTAAGTGCACTTAGCGAAGGGCTGAGACTACCATCTCAGCCCTTTGTTTTTGGTCTGAAAAGCGAGAGGTTGAGGTTTGTGGAATCCCACCCTAACTCCCAACAAAGAACGTTGGGATCTAGGATGGGGCACCCGTCGTTTCTTTGGTGGGTCAGAACAGTGAAACATCTATGGAGAGCTCAGCGATGTCTTATGACGGCCCTTGCCCCGGAGGCACGGTGACCTTGCCCGACCCTGACTTCAAGGTTGAAGCGGTGTTGGTGTGTGACCGCTATTCCGATTTCCTGCGCTGTACGCTGCCGGCCAACAAACATTTGTTCGACCGCATCGTGGTGGTCACCTCCGCGGAAGATCGCGATACGCAACGCATCTGCGAGTTTCACCACGTCGAGTGCATCAAGACCGACGCCTTAAATTCGCGTTGGAACCGGTTCTGCAAGGGGGCGGGCATCAATGAGGGCCTAAGCCGGCTCAACCGGGATGCATGGGTAGTGCATCTTGACGCGGATATCTGGCTGCCACCGCAAACGCGCTTGCTGCTGCAGAATGCCAACCTCGACCCAAGCATGATCTATGGCATCGACCGGTTCTGCGTGAAAGGGTATGCGCAATGGGACAGTTTTCTGGAGATGCCTACTCTCCAGCATGAATGCGATGCCTACGTTCACCTGAACGCCTTTCCCCTCGGCACACGAGTCACCAGCAAGGACGGCGGGGGATATATTCCCATCGGATTCTTTCAGATGTGGTGCCCGACGGTCTCCGGCGTTTGCGAATACCCGGTTGCGCATACCGACGCAGGACGCGGCGACATGGTGTTTGCCAAGATGTGGCCACGGGCGAAGCGCGGGTTGATCCCTGAGGTTGTGGGATACCACCTGGAGAGCACGGACGCGTCGATGTCAGCAAACTGGTACGGCAGGAAGACGGCACCCTTCACCCACAGCGGCGACTCCTTATGAGCCATATCGTGCCCAAAGCTACGCAGCGGTTTCTTACTACCTACGGCGGCAGGAATCCTTTCGGTAAGCCGCGATGGAGACTGCTCGTCGGCAGCGACCGACTGGTAAAGGAGTCGGGCGTTTACCGGGATTGGGCTCCAGGACTATCTACGGCGGAGAAGGGCGGATTGAATTTTGAGCCCAACCCACACGCGCCGGGCTGTAACTTCTCGCGCCATGACAACCGTCCCATCCGTGTGGTCACCGAGATGCGCGAGGTGAAGAAGTATCCGCACGCGCCGGGGTGGGTACTGGAGAAGTGGTTTCCTGCCTCAAGTTACGGCACGCAGGCGGAGTGGTATTCGTACAAGGCGGTCGACGGGTTTACTCCGATGCTGGGACCGTATCCCGAATGTGGTGACTACGAGATGATCTTTGGACCGTGGCCCAAGGCGCCCACGACCGACACCCTGCAGGATTTGATTGCGCAGTATAGTGCGGGCATTAACAACCGCCGCGGAAGCGCAGAGTCCAGGGCGCAAGAGTACTTGCTGCGGTTGCAGTATGAGGAAGAACAGGCAGAGGCGAAACGGAAGATCGAGTATGACGCCATGATGCGCGACCATATCTCGCCTTTGCATAGCAGTAGCCTCGCCGCCAGCCGTTGGAGGCAGGACCTCGCCCGCCGCACGGGGAATGCTAACGAGCATATCGGGATTCTCTAGCACACACGTGAGCATTGGTTGCATGAACCTGCGAAAAGGAGCGGAAGGCTTCCTAATTTATCCCACGTACGCGTCGCGAACGTGGGGCACCCGTCTTACCCTGTCCCGAAATTTAGCACTCAAGGAGCTTGATCGATGGCAACAGTTGTTATTACCCCGGAAATGCAGCGAGCGAATGCGGAGGCACTGCTGGGCAAGGATCCCGGCAAGTTCCGTGACCCCGGCCAGCGCTGGACCGTCAAACGGTATGCCGAGATTCAGCGGCTGCTCAAACAGGCGGAAGCCGACAAGCCTGTCACCATCCTCAACCTGAATCCCTTTTCATTAAAAATCAATGGCGGTGTCTTTTTTCCCGAGGAGATTGCCCCGTGCCCTCCGGGCAAACCTTACACCATCCACGTGATCCGGGAGACGCGTTGGGGCCATAAGGACCTGGGCTGCGATGCGCAAAACATGATGCAGATGGAGCCGGTGCCGGCGATTCCACTGGTGCTGGCGGCCGAATATATTCGCGAATACGTACAGCAGGACGGCGGCTTCGGCGGCGTGCTCTGCTATGTCGGCGATCACGACCCGGCCAGCTTCAAGAAAGGCGCAATGATCCGTGTTCCCGAGGTTGCCTACAACGAGCGGGGAGAGTTTTACGTGGAGGTTCGCGAGCGCGACTTCCACGAGACGCTGGCGGCCATCCGGAAGAAGCGGAATTCGTCCATTCTGAACCGGCTGCAATCTGCCAATGCCTGGTACGAGAACGACTCGCAGCGCATGAACGTGAACGACACCCATCGCGATATGGCGCGCCTGGCGGTGGAGGAAGGGCTGATTCCTGAATTGCCGCGTTGGGTCATGCAGGCCAACACGCTCACCGAAAAGCAGCCGGAGCCTTGCCCAAGCTGCGCGGCGACGCCGAAGGCCGGCGCCATTCTGTGCGTGAACTGCGGTCATATCTTCAATGTGATTCAAGCCTACAAGAACACGCGCATCGCCTACGGCGCGGTGGAGATGGATCGGCTGACAGCGGAAGAGTGGAAGACAGTGAACCAGATCAAGGCGGAGCGCGATAAGGCAAAGGGCAAGGCAGGCGTCCCGTGAGCTGGACTCTGGGCCAGGTAAAGGCGCGAGTGCGGAATCTGCTGGACGATCCCCAGGGATCGTATCTTACCGATGACTTCGTCGTGCCCTTGATTAGCGAGGTGTATGACGACGCCAACTCGCAACTCGCGTCGACGCAATCCTCGTGGGACATCGCCGTGGTTGAGGTGCCTGGCATTCCTCCGGGCACCCCTAACCTGGGGCCCTATCAAACGGGGACCGGCCCCCTGGCCGCCCTCACCGACCAGCCGCTGCGCATCGATTGGAAGCCGGCGGGCGACGACCCTTCCTATTACCGGCTGGTGACAAATTACGAAGTCCTTCCCGACCTGCAGCCGCGCGAGGGCATCGCTGGATGGGAGTTCCGCAGCGAGGTGATCTGGCTTACGAATTCTTCCATCGCCGTCGACCTTCGCGTCCGGGGCGAATTTGGGCCGCAACCGCTGACCAGCGATGAAAGCGTGCTGATCTCGCATCCGCGCATTGGCTACGTCGTCGCCTATGGCACGGCGGCGCTGATTGCCACGGTACGCGGCAACGATGCGTGGACGAGACAGTATGAACAAAAGGCTCTGGAGGGCATGGACGAAATCATGGAGCAACTCGTCCGCGCCGAACAGGGCCAGTTGCGCCGCGCTGGGAGACAGACCGGGCGGCGTGGATCTTATGGACATTAGGTATTCCATTCTTACTAAGGAGAAATCATGGCAGTTTCAGGAGCAATCATCGATTACACAGGGGCGGCGGGAGAGCGTAACTTTACCGTCTTCATCCAGCTTACCTTTAGCGGCAGTTTCACCACCGGTGGAGACCCGCTCAACCTAGCAACATTGACCAACCCGAACGGTCTCGATGTTGAGGGCGTCTTCGAGCTTCCGTTGTCCCTGGGTCCGGCGGTTTACCTGGAAGATATCGGCGGGTACTATGTGCAGCCGAAAGTCCCGGGCTCGACCGTGAATGCATTCCTCATCAATGTGTATGCGCCGGGCGGATCGATCGTCTCTGGTGCCTACAATACGGCTGTCACGAGCGGCAACGTGATTCTCACCATGCAGAAGCGGCGCGTCTGAACCGCAAATGAACTTTGATGGCTTCATCCCGCACGAGTTCACTCGCTTTGGTGGGCTCGTAGACAATGACGATCCGACCGTGCTGCCTATGGGTGTTGCGGCTGTCTGCAGGAACTGCAGATTTCAGCTTACGACCGTGGCCACGCGGTACGGCCTGCAGACGGTCATGCAGGGGCCAAACCAGGTCCCTATCTCCGGCCTGGCTTCTTTGATCTATACCCCGGAGAATCCTGGCGAGACGCTCTTCCAGGTACCAATGGTCTTCGATACCGACGGTTATCTGCTGGTCGAAAGGCCGGCGGGCAGCGGAAAGCTGGTGCGTGTACAGGGACCGCTGGTGAACCCGCCAGCCAACGCGCACGCGATCGTGACCGAGGCTTATAACCGGGCCCTAATCGCGTACTCCGACCTGAAGACACCGTCGGCTCCGATCAACGTTTATGGCCTGAGCACGGAGGATCTTGACCCGTATGGGCAAAAACCTCTGGGCGGATCCTGGCTGAAGTCCACTGCATATGTAGTGGGCGAGTACGTTCAACCGACTGCGGCGTGTGGCAATGGACACCTCTACCGATGCATCGTGGCGGGGACGACGTCCACTATGGAACCGGCGTGGCCGCTCACGGAAAACGCGACGGTTACGGATGGCGGCGTAACCTGGGAAGAGCTGACCCCGGTGCTGGTAAACAGGCTGCCGGCACCCAATTCCCCGCAACCCACCAGGATGACAAACGGCGGAGCATTCGCCGCGGGCCGGGATGTCTACCTGCAGATCACCTACATCAACGCCCAGGGAGAGTCAATTGCCTCGGCTCCGGGCATCCTGGTCAACACGAATCTGAATGATGCCGCAAGTTTCACGGCGCCAGCCCTGTCCAGCCTGGCGGGGTGGATTCGCGGGCTGTCTGCGGCGTATCAACCGGCATCGGTCAACGTGTACGAGGCGGACGTTGCCACGGGCGCGGGAGCGCCCTCTTCGGCGAGCTTTGCCATGGTAGGAAATTTTGCGCTTGGGTCCACGGTCACGGTGACGACAACCGCGGCCGGGATTGCGCCGCCATCGTTGAACACTGCCCGGGTCACTCCGGGTGGATTGCAGCCCCCATCCACACCGACAGTCGAACGCGCGTCTGGTTCGGGGAGCTTCCCCGCCGGACGGGATGTCTACGTGATTGCCACCTTCACCAATGCATCGGGGGAGACGCTTCCCTCCGTTGCCGGAACGCTGATCGACACCATCCTCGATGACGCAGTCCAGGTTCCTATTCCCTCCACGCCGTACCAGATCACGGGAGTGAATCTTTATGAAGCCGACGTTGCCACCGGAGCCGCCGCACCTGCTACCAACAGCTACGCATTCGTGGGATCATTTCAGCCGCTCACAACCGCCACGATCATTGCGCCCGCGAGCGGGCCGGCTCCTCCAGTGGCCAACAGCTCAGGGTCTGCGGGCAATATCGCAGCAGACGCGAGCCCGGGCCTTCGCTATGCCAGCATCGCCTTCACCAACCGCAACGGGAGCATGAGTGGCACGGTTCCGGCCTTCACTTCTGTCAGCGTGGATGTACCGGGCTACGAACTGTACATGGCCAACATACCGATTGGACCAAGCAACATAATCAACCGCACGATTGGATTCACGGTCGCGGACGGGACGAACGTGGGCCCATTTTTCTACATTCCCTCGGCAACGGTAAGCGCCGGCATCACGATGGCGTCGACGGTGATCGGCGACAACACGACCACCACCGCATTCTTCAACTTCACCGACGAGTTTCTGGAAGCGGAGAGCTCGACCGACATGACGGACAGGCTGCGCTGCGTGGCGCCTCCGGCGGCGGTGGATGTGTACTATTCGCCGTCGAACGATCGCGTGGTGCTGAGCGGGGTTGACGGATACGGATCGGGCCACTACATCTCGCTGGCCGCGGACTCGGAGTCCTACTACGGCGACACCAGTCCAATCCAGGTAGCGAACGGCAACGGACAGCGATGCATCTGCGCCCGCGAATTTCAGGGGACGCTCTTCTCGCTCAAGGAGCGATCAGGCTTCACCATCTCGCCCACGGCAACCGATCCTTCGACCTGGTCAGTGCAGCAGCGGTGGGAGGGTGTAGGGCCATGTGGGCCGCGGGCCGTTTGCGTCACCAACGAGTTCATGTTCTTTGTGCATCGCAGCGGCGCTTATGCCTATACGCCCAGCGAAGCCCAGCCTAAGCTCCTGACCAAGGAGATCCCTACCCTGTGGCAGACCATCAATTGGGATTACCAGCATGTGATCTGGTGCTGCGTGGATGAAGAAAACAAGGAGATCCGGATTGGCATCCCGGTGGGAAGCGCGACGGTGCCCAACCAGACACTGACCATGAACTACATGGAGGGTATGTCGGGACCCATCCACTTCAGCCAGTATGCGGGTCGAGAGGTAGCTATGGGAGCGGCACGCAAGTGGAGCCTGGATGATGTGGCCGGATCAGTAGCGGTGCGCTGTGAGCGCCAGCTGCCGGCGAATGCCTCGCCATTCGGGGCTCTACGGCAGTCGCAGGTGCTGATCGGCTCCTCGTCGCCCGATGGGACAGTGCAGATGATCGCGACCGGCGTTTACAACGACAACGGGAGCGGGATCACGTGCCAGTACGAGACCACCAGCACGCAGGACTTAATGGATGTTTCCATGCTGGGCGGCGTGAGCATTAATGCGCTGGGCCAGGGTTCGATGACCGTATCCGTCATGGTGGCGAGAAGCTACGCGAACTCGCAGCAACTCGGACAAGGGAGCAACGCGGCGGGGAGCACCGAGATCAAGCTAGCGCTCTTTCCCCTGACCCCGGAAAACTGGAGAGGCTACGACGGTGGCGCGAGAGGACAGAATGAGCGCTTTCGCATGCGCTTCACCAACGGAGCGATCGCGAACGCCTGGTTTGCGCTCAAGTATTGCAGCCTGTTCACGCGCCCGCTGTACACAGGCAGGGGCGGCGATGGCACTTAAGGTTAACCTGGCGCAGATCAACTCGGCGGCCCGGGGAAACAGCGACTTGCGGGAGACCCTGACCGGCATTCATCTGGCGCTGCAATCCCTTTACGCGCAGACGGGCACAGCGCCACTCCAGAAGATCGACGCGACGCCGGCCGCATTTACCTCACCACCGGCGCCTTCGCAGCTTGCAGTGAGCGGAGCGAACGGAAGCTTTACCGTCTCTATCACGACACCGCAGAACGCTTTCGGAGCCAGCGCGCCGCGCAATGCGACCAACGTACCCATCTACCAGGAGATATCTAGCTCACCGGTGGCCAACTTTGTCTCAGGTGTAATAACTTATCCCGTCAGCACGAACACGAGTTATATCTTCCCCAGCCCGGGCGCAACTCTCTACTGGCGGCTGCGCTCAAGTTATAACCAGCAAAACTGGACCAGCTATCTTGCTCAGCCGGGCGCTGTCAGCTCCGGCTTGATGAGCTCAGCGGCGACGGCGAGCAATCTCTCCCTCAACCAGTCCAACTACGCGACGGTGGACTCGGTCGCCAATGGCAGCACGGCGACGGTGCGCATCTACGGGTCAGGCGGGGTGGGCAGTTCGTGGACCTCGATACTGGGCAGCAGTTCCAAGGTGATTGCTTCGGGATCCATCATGAACGTGGCTTACGCGACCAATGGGTTCGTGGTGTGGGACGGGCAGAAGTATCAGCTCAAACCACAACTGGCGCAGACGTTTCCTGACACCTGGGTGCCGGTGGGGAAGGTATCGGTCATTGCCAACGGGAGCGGTCTTGTGCTGCCGGTGATTCATGCCGTAGTGACCGGAGGCGCGATCGTCGCCTACCAGATCATCAACGCGGGCAACGGGCTCACGGCGGCGCCTGCATTGACGATTACGGAT
>Ga0182024_10004722_pt1 | contig 31043 bp, 23 predicted proteins | sample P32metaG_FD_120480 | JGI IMG/M metagenome (GOLD analysis project Ga0182024, IMG submission 120480) | Permafrost microbial communities from Stordalen Mire, Sweden - P3-2 metaG (Illumina Assembly) | ecosystem: Environmental > Terrestrial > Soil > Wetlands > Permafrost | place: Sweden: Stordalen... | reverse complement strand
GGAGGTAAGCGCTGCTTCACCTTCGGTGACAAAATGGGGAAACGCGAAGGAGCGTCCCAATGATTCAACTTCGGTGTGCCTCTACAGTTCTTGTTCTGAGCGTCGGCTTTGGGGTTGTGGCCGAGGCGCAAACTGAAAAGACTTTTCCAACGGACACTGAAATTAACCTCGTGCTCACTCAGACCGAACGAGCGATACAACAATACAAGCCACTGATAGACCAAGAAGAGGTTCAGTTGGGCAAGAGTGGTGCAGATACCATCGCTCACGACCGCCAAGTCGTGAGCGGGCTAGAAATGGCCGTAAAGGCCTTCAAGGGCAATCCGCAAGGGTTCAATGGACCGTTGGGTTTCGCGTTCTTCGAATGGCTGGATGACGCAAGTCGAAACGCTGCGCTATGCGCAGGCGGCTCAGCAGACCAAGCTATGACGCAGCTGCTGGCTGGAAATACAGGTAAGGCGGACTTCCTGCTGCATCTAGGCCACGCCTGCGCCGATGTGTCCACGTTAATTTACACCATAAGTGAGAACGCGGGCTCCTTGTACCAGAGATATGTCGAGAGCGAACAGGGGTTGGCGGAGCAGGCTGCTGATGTGGCACAGAAGTGCACGGATCTTCTCAAGAAGAACGGCGGTGGCCCGCCTAAGAAGTAGGCTGCCTCCTAGGGCAACAGTTTCCACTGTGCAGGGTGGCATCCGCCGTGTGCAAAAAGGTCAGTCGCAAAAACCCGGTAACATATAGCCTGCGCCACCGCACTTATCACAATGGACCGGCCGAGAACTAGCTGGCGGCCTTCGACCAGCCCCACGGGGGCGTCGCGCTGGCACAGGTTCATCGCGGGTGCCATAGCGGCAACTTTCACACTTCGGATGTCGTTGAGAAACTGTGGTGTAGTAAATGAACCCGAGCCGTAAATTGTGCTGTGCATAGCTGGTTTGCAACCAGTCGACAATGCGCCGGCGCAATCCGCTTGTCGTCGAAACTGTGAAGGGTTCGACCTTACCCGCCATGATGCCTCCACTCTGGCCGTGCGATACAGAGATTTTATACTCCGTGCCACTGTCGATTACGTCAACGTGAACTGGGTACGGCCTGCTGCGATCTAATTCGTCAGCGCTGCTTGCGTTCCGTTGAAAAGCGGCTCTCTTCACTTCCTGATAATAGCTACACGCTGCGGGGAAGGGCAAGGTAGGAGCGAAATGGACCCTTTCTGCATCGTGGTTTCGCCACCTAGTTGAATAACGCCCGTTCCGTTGATACGCCCGCGTCTATAGCCGGGGTCACAAGTCCAACCCGGATATTCTGGGCTTCCCCACAACGGCTTACGCCTCGCCGCCGGTCTTACCCACATGATCTGCTGTTAGCCTGAACTCGTGCGCGCAAGAGTAAACTCCGAGCTGATTTCAGGTCCACCGGGCAAAATAAAATTACCAAACGAACCCAAGCTCAAGGCCGGACGTAATGAGCGGAAGCAATTAATAGAGGAGTTGATGAACGAGGTTTAACACTTCGTCGATTTTCACCGGCTTTTCCAGGATTGCGCTGGCCCCCAGGTGCGCCGCCGTACGGTACGCTCGTCTGCTTGCCGAGAAGTTACGCTCGACCAATGGGCAACTAGCCCGACAGTGCGGCCAGCAGGAATTAGATCGATTCGACAAGAGTCCACTTAGAAGGAAGTGGAGATATCTTCGCGGCGACTTAGTATTTAGGCAGACTGCAAGGCCAGTTCAATGTTTCGGTGGTGCGCCTGTTCCGCACGAGCTCGGGCCCCTGATCCGGCTCGTTTCCCTGAAGGTTGTGTTCGAGATTGCTGTTCCAATAATTCCATATCGCTGATGTTTAAACAGCTAGGTCGATTGCTAGTATCGAGACGAATCGAGCCGGACCTGACTTACTCAGTCGTGCAAATCAGGCCTTCTTCAATTGCCAATCGCGTGAGTTGGGCGACGGTGTGGGCACCGAGCTTTGCCATGAGGCGGCCGCGGTGAAATTCGACGGTTTTAACGGAAACATGAAGAATGTCGGCGATTTCCTTATTTTGCTTGCCTTCGGCGATCAGCTGCAGAATTTCCCGCTGACGGCCGGTCAACTCGATTACTACTCGGCTGGACTTCTCAGGCCAGTTTAGAATGCCCTCAATCACATCATGGCCAAACCCAGGGGAAACGTATGAGCCGCCCTTCCTGACGACTTCGATCGCCGTCAGAAGTTCCTCCGAAGCGCCCGACTTCAGGACATAGCCGGACGCGCCGGCATCCAAGGCCTTCCGCAGATAGACCGGGTTTGACTGCATGCTGAGAAACACAAATTTCGTGGCGGGAAGCGCTTTCTTAATCTCTCTGGCCGCGTCGATGCCGTTTAGAATTGGCATTCCGACATCCAAAATCACAAGATCAGGTGCTAGCCTGAATGCCGCTTCCACGAGGGACTTTCCGTTATGGGCCGAACCAACTACATGATAGTGATTCTCGATCAAACGCCGAACTCCTTCGAGGATGAGCGAATGATCGTCAGCCAGTAAAATGCGAACCTGCGCCATTGTCTACTCCCGCAAACGGAACCGAAGCCACTATCTCGGCGCCGTGCCCATGCTCTGAAGAGATCTCAAAGGTGCCGTCCACCAGGCGGATGCGTTCCCGCATGCTAATGACGCCCAAGCCCGTTTTTGTCCGGGCCTCACCGGGCGAAAACCCCACGCCGTTATCCTTGACGCGTAACTGCATAGACGAGCTGCTTATGGTCAGCTCAACCTGAACTTGCGTTGCCTGTCCGTGGACCACCGCATTGCGCATACTTTCCTGCGCGATTCGATAGAGGCAAGTAGCGGCGACGGGGTCCAATTGCGAATCCTCGATGAGCCCGTTGAAGCGCACCGGGATTCCTTGAGACCTTTCGAATTCTTCGCAAAACGCTTCCAGAGCGATGCCCAACCCAAAGTCCGCGATAACGGATGGATGCAGGCCGTGCGAGAGGCGCCGAACTTCGTTGGATACGCGCAGGGTCTGATCTTGAAGGGCCCGCACATGTGAGCGCGGCTCAACCAGAGAGTCGGGGATTTCGCCGGCCAATTTGCCCAGTTCGATCGACAGAAATGCCAAGCGCTGAGTGACATCGTCATGGAGCTCGCGAGCGACGCGGCGCCGCTCGTCCTCTTGCGCGGTCAGGAGGCTCCCGGCCAGTGCTCGAAGCTGCTGTTCTCGTGTTTCCAATAAGGTCGTGCGCTCTTGGACACGCTGGTCCAACTCGGCGTTTAATAGCGAAAGCCTCAGCTCAGCCTCGGCCGATTGCTGGCCGTAGCGCTTCACGTTCCGGTATAGAGACGCGACCACCACGACAATCAAGATGTATCCGACGGCGAGCGACCAGAAAAAGAACGTGGACGTTCTCGACCACGCAAACTCGCGCTCACGCAATACAGCTTCCTCCACACGAAGCATTTCATCGCCCAGGGACCGGATGGAGTCCATGAGTTCTTTGCCACGGTCGATGTTGTCCTTCGCCGTTTCGACGGTGAACTTACCGGATCGATACAGCTCAACGGCGAGCTCCGTTTGACCCAGCCTGCCGTCGACCAGCGGTCTCATCCGCTCGATCGCGACTTGCTGCCTGACTGAGAGAGAACCGAGCCCCTCAAGCTCGCGGCGAGCCTCCGAGGCGGCCGCATGATAAGGTTCCAGGTAGCGCGCCTCTCCGGTCAACAGATATCCACGTTGGCTGGTTTCGGCCTCTTGCAAACGCGACATCAGCCTCTCCAACAAGAGCTCCACGCGCAACGCATGCCTAAGTCCGATACTTTGTCGTCTCCCCTCACGTGCAACCGACCAGGTAAAAATACTTACGAATACCGGAATTGCGAGTAAGAGTGCCAACCGATTCCGTGCCTGCACATGGATTGCGCGCTTCACGTTTGAGCCTCTATACTACTTTCCGTAATCACCTTATGGGTCCTACTTCTTAAGATCTGCCTCGACGAGAGCTTCCTGTTGCACGATGAGGCACAGTTTGCCTCCGAGCTGTCGCAGCTACGCTAGAGCATGAGTCCATAACGGGCTGATTTAGTGATACTCGGGATGGGCGGCTTGGTCAATTCACGAAGGTTCTAGTACTTGGAATGCGGAAGAACTGGATCGGGCACCTGCATTGAGCCAGATCCCCACGGGGCCGCAGGGTGTTATGAATCCGTTGGGCTCATTTCAAAATAGAGTCCCGTAATCGGCTATGCGATGTCCCAGTACGGAATGCCTTGAGGTGATGAAAGCGACTAAGAAAATTATCTAAGAACGAAAAGGGTAACCAAGTGGCTGTCCTTGGTTACCCGCAAGTAGCATACGACTAACTATCGAGTCTATTATTGAGCCGCGGCCGCTCCCATACCGCCTGCCGCACATCCCTTGCACTGTCCGAACTTACCAGAACCATTGATCTGGTTGAATTCGCAGAACTGGGTGATGTGGTTGTATTCGGCGCTGCTCAAGTTGGCGGCCGAGAAATCGGTCTCGGTCACTGTGTAATGGTTAGGCTGGCCTACCGGCAGAGCATGAACAGTGGTTCCCCACGCATGCATACCGGCCGCCAGAGTTCCGGGGCTGGCCGCGTTGCAGCTGGAGCTCGTCGGAGGAGCCGGCGTTCCAGGAGCCGCTGTGGTGGAAGAACCAGCGCTGGTCGACCATGCGAGCAACTTGATGACGAGAGACGTCTCGAGTCCACCGGTCAGGTTGGTGGCATTGAGAGCGTCAACCGAAAGGCTGACCAAGCCGTTGGGCGTGACTAAGCACGTGCAGCAGCTCTGCAGCTCTTCGTTCATATCGAAGGTATACACACCGATGCAGAGATCGCCAACCCCGTTGCCGAGAAAAGCGCTCGTGCCGGTACCCGAGGCGCTGTACCCGTCATTGGTGATATTAATCACTGAATCACCAATGTCCAGGTGGGACGCGTAACGGATCTGGAACGGAGCGCCGCTGCCCGCATCAGGAGCCGAGGTGACGCCCGATTGAGCACAAGCGGCCCCTGCAAAAGCGAGGGTCGCTAAAACAAGCATGTGAACACGTAATTTCATTCGAAAATCCTCCAGTGGAAATGCACTACAGTTTACGACGATACTACTGGTCGGTTACTGGTACAATTCTCTAATTGGACTAATCAAAAGGACTAGAGTAGGGCTCAAACTTCTGGTATTTAGTTACAAACAGTAGTTATGGTAGCTATAGGCGTTTCAGTACATGCCCACTGCGCCTGTAACGCTTTGTGTTAGTTAGCACGCCAGCTTGAGAACGCCCCCTCATAACCTTGTCTCCCCGAGCCGCAACTGCCGGCGCCCTTCATGAAATCATGACGCGGCAAATGGAACGAGCGTTTGCGATGTTTGGTACCAGGCGGTCTAATCCGCTGGTCACGTTCTAATTAGCCGGGAGCCCACATTACTATAAATTGGCGCTAGTCGCCAAGTTTGTCCGTTCCGGCTGTGAATCGTCTGTGTTTGTCTCTCCAGTTGCCGGTAAAATCGATGATCCTGAAGAATCTGTGACAAGCCAAGTGATCAGTCTACGAGTCCTCTTCGGCCTGGTTATCGGCAGCCTGATTTCCACGGCCGTAATCGGCTCCGAGCTTGTGTACCCTACCTTAGACAGCCAGGCGCTGTGGTTCCGCGCATTCGTGCTCTTGGCGTTGCCGTTCTATTTGTATCTTGTGGTTGTAGATCGCCGACTCCGGCCTAACCTCAGGAATCCCTTAACGCTGGCGGTGGCAGCCTTTCTTTTCATCAGCCTTTTGGCCACCGTTTTCGGAGTTAATCCTTGGCGAAGCTTTTGGGGCACCTACTCTCGCATGAGTAGTGAGTATCATCTCATCCTTCTCACCTTGCTCTACTTTTATGTGTTACTGTTGGCAACGGCCGGCACGCGTTATCTGAGAGTGTTGCTCCAGCTTTTGGTTTGGATCGCAGCGCTCTCCAGCGTCTATGCCATATTGGTCGCTCTCGGCATGCGCGGCTGGACACCAGATCGCTTCTGGGCAGATCATCGTATATCGAGCATCTACGGCAATCCGATTTTTTTCGCGAGTTTTCTAATTCTACCCATGGCTTTGGCCCTGTACTTTTGGCGCCAGGCCGTCACCGCGTCTCAACGATACCTTTACATCGCGCTCTTTGCGTTGCAAGGGACGGGCGTTGTGCTGAGCGGCACGCGCGGCGCGATGGTTGCGCTGATAGCGGGGCTCTTCCTGGTCGGCATTCTGTTTGGCCTGAGGCGCCAAACCGCTTCTCACCGCTATGCCGCGATCGCGTTGCTCTGCCTTGCTTGTATTTCTGTGGCGCTGATTTTGGCCGCCCCGCGGCTGCCTCATGCCATCTTATTGGATCGCTTCGCGCACTTGAATGACCGCAACGGGAGCGCCCGACTCACGCTGTGGCGCATTGCCTGGCAGGAATCCCTCGACCATCCCGCGCTCGGCATCGGACCGGAGAATTATCGAGCGGCCTTCGACCATCATTTTGACCAGCGTATATACGAGTACCAACCCGCCGGCTTGGAAAACGACAAACCCCATAACTACTTGTTGGAGGTTCTGGTAACCACGGGCCTGGGCGGTTTTCTTACCTATCTCGCTATGTTGGCGTTGACTCTGCTCGCCTTCAGCAAAGCTTACCGCGCCGGCCGGATTTCCTGGGTAGAGTCCGTCATTCTGGCGGTTGGGATCGTAGTCTATCATCTTCAGAATCTGTTTGCGTTCGATACCCCGTGTGCCAGCGTCGCATTTTACACTTACACTGCGTTTGCCGCTGTGTTGTGGAATGAATCCCATCCCCAGCCCGCCAATCAGCCAATCTCCGCACCGGTACACCCTTCGCCTTGGGCCAAAGTTGTTTTCTGTATTGCCGCGCTCGCAAGCATCTTCGGCGTTGTTGTAACGGACGGCATCACATTTCTTACTCTTCGCGATATAGCAGACGGCAGGCTTCTGGAAGTCACGGATGTTCACGCAGCCAAGGCCTATTTTGACAGAGCCGCTAAGTCAGTCTTTATGTATGACCGCGGCGAGCTCGGTATGCACTATCAAGAGTTTATTTATCATCTGACCACCGACGCCAAGGAGCAAGCCGATCCAGCTTTCGTTAAAAGCGTGCTCAATTCTGCGATCGCCGTCGCGGAGCGAAACGTTGAGGAATCGCCCAATGATCCAAACCAGTGGGTGCGATTAGCCAATATATACTTTCTTCAAACTCGTCTTACTAAGACCCCGGTGAATCCCGGAGCCGATGCCGCCATACACCAGGCCGTTACCCTAGCGCCAAATCAAATTGAGCCATTCCTGACCTTGGTCCAAAACGACGCGTTAGGTCACCATCTGGAGGAAGCTGCCGCGATTGCAAGCCATGCCGTCGCAGTGGCCCCGAACAACAGCGCAGCGCACTGGATCCTGGCTTGGATAGACCAGCGTCAAGGCCGCCTTGACGCCGCCGTCCTGCATGCCGACGAAGCGCTGCACTTGGATTCCACCTTGCCGGTATCCGCCGATAGCGAGGCAGAAATCGACGCCTCGCGGACGCCCATAGACGATATGCGTTATTTCCCTGCTTCAGTGCAAGAGTTGACTTGGCTGATCGATTACTATGCGGACCGCCACGACGATCGTAAGCTCGCCAAAGTCTACGAAAGAGCGGTGAAGGTGGATCCGACCGATGCCCGATTGTACGCCAGTATGGCCGAAGCTTACCGGAATTCAGGACGTGAGCGGCGAGCCAAGTTGGCAACCAGCCACTGGCTCATTGACCACTATGCGGATCAACATGATTACCGCAAGCTTGCCGAACTTTACGAGAATGCCCTTCAGAGCAACCCCGCCGACGATCAGCTGTATGCCAGTTTGGCGGCCGTTTACGCCAACTTAGGAGAGAAAGACAAAGCCCGGCTGGCGGCGGAAAAAGCGGTGCGGATAAATCCTAGTCTGGCGAACGCAACCCGAGCGTTTCTGCGGTCGCTCAAGTAAATGCGCTCGCCAAGATTTGAAGCCAAACGGATTAGGCTGTTTTTGTGCGCAGCCGCTTGATACAGCCCGCCAGCAATAACAGTGCGGCTCCCATGAAGACCACTCCGCGCGGTTCCGGTACGGCACCGAGGATCACGCCATTCGAACAAATGTATGACGCGACTTCGAAATCAAAGCTATCGGGATTAGTGCCGATGAAATTGTAACCAGCACCCACGGTGAAGGTATCGGTTATTGTGTACTCGCTCCACCCGGTGGGGTTCAGAGCTATCGGGTTCACGCAGGCGGATGCGCTGCTCCCGAGCAGGTTCCCGTTCGAATCATAGCAAGCATTCGTGACCACGTTAAAAGTGTTACTGCTGCTCGCTAGCCCTGGAAGACCGGCTCCTGAATTATTGACCGCGGCGAGCAAAACGGGGTCCGCGCCGCCGCTGGCCCCTACCGCGGAAGGAAGAAGGTATGCGTTTGCGTAATTTGTCCCCTCATAGTAAAGACCGCCCGGCGTTGTCAGGCCGTCATACGTCGTGTCCAGAGCAAGGCCCCAGTACGTTTTCGTAGAAGTGTCCTCAAAGAGGGCATCGCCGAAGGCGCCCGCAGGGAACGTGCCGCCCGCCTCGGACAGCTGATTGGGTGTGTAGGTCACCTCAGTATATGTCCATTGACCAGGGGCGGTCTCGGTGATTGTGGCCGAGACGGGATCAAACGCGATCGGATTGCTGATGCCGCCACCGGTGATTATGCAACCGGGAGTCGAAACGCTCGCGCATGCGCCCTCATACGTAGGAAACGAGCTCGAAGCGCTCGGCTCGTTCGGCGAGAGATCCGGACCATTAAAAGTCACAGTAAATGAACTGCCGAACACAGTCAATGAAGTAACACCCAACGCCATTACCAATTTTACGGCTAAACGCATCTGCTTTCTCCCCTCCAACGTCCTCCGGTGGATTAAGACAACCCAGTGTACTGTTACGAAGGTTCTATGTCAAGGTAAGGTAGTACTATAGTTTTTCACCTAGTAACAGTATTACTACACGAGTTCTAGGTTCGTAATTGTGACAGAGACGAACCTCCAAATTGTAAGGCAACCTACTCTACAGCTCATCCCCCCACCGCGCGACGACAGCGTCGGTGATCTATCTTACTAAAAATCAGCCAGCAGTACTTATATAGGATTGAGCAACCCTCGATGACACAATTCCCAGTACTTATCTAGTTTGTCCAGTGATTCGTAAACGCGCCCTTCGATGATATGCTTGGGCTTACTGTATAGCCATCCGGCTCATGGCCCCCGCGCGGGGCTCCGAGCCTAATGCGCCGGGTGCGGGTACAGTTGGTTATGGCCGAAAAAATCAGCTTCCGCGTTTTTCTTTTCCTTGTCATCGCAACGCTATTTTCGGCCGTGGTCTTCAGTTATGAGGTCTTGTATGGCGACATAACCGTGAAGGCGTTATGGTTACGCTCCTTCGTGATGCTGGCGCTCCCGCTCTACATTTATCTGTTGCTGGCGAATCCGGGTCTGCGCCCCAATCTCAGGAATCCCTTGACGCTTGCGGTGGTAGCGTTTGCGCTATTCAGTCTGTTATCAGGAATTTTTGGCGTCAATCCGATCCGGAGCTTTTGGGGCAATTATGAGCGCATGGGCGGAGCCTACCATCTGCTCCATCTCACGCTCCTCTATTTCTATCTGCTCCTGCTCGCCAAGGCGCATCACGATTACTTTAAGAAAGTGCTCCAACTGCTGGTGGGACTTGGGGTTCTTTCCAGCATCTGTGGCATAACGCAGGCTGCCGGTGTTCCCTTCTTGCACCCCAATACCGGGTGGTTCCATCGCGTGCCAAGCTTTCAAGGGAATCCGATCTTCTTTGCGAGTTTCCTAATCCTTCCCCTGGCGCTGGCTGTGTACTTTTGGTCTCAAGCCGATACCAGGCCCGCCCGCTATCTGTACTTGGGTTTGGTTACTCTGCAATTGGCCGGCATCTTAGTGAGCGGCACGCGTGGCGCCATGGTCGCGCTACTGGCTGGCGCCGCCCTGACAGCTGTTCTCTTTTTCCTGAAGCACGGATCTTGGCTGAACAAACGCCGGGCTCTGGAGTTGCTCGCTGGCGCGGCGTTGGCCGTGGCACTGCTGTTCGGTGTATTTCAGCGCTTTCCCGGCGGACTTCCGCTGCATCGAATCACGAGCTTGAAGGACAACAACGCAAAGGCACGACTGTATCAGTGGCGAATCGCCTGGCGGGGCTATCGGGATCGACCGCTATTGGGCGTCGGGCCGGAGAATTACTACATCATCTCCAACAAAAGCTCCGAGCCGCGCACGTACACCTACGACGATAGCTGGTTCGATAAGCCGCATAACTTTCCGCTTGAGGTTCTGGCAACCACCGGGATGTTAGGTTTTCTAGCTTACGCTGGCATCTTTGTATTCATGCTGCTCGCCACCGTCCGGGCAGCCCGGGCCCAGCTCATCTCTTGGCCTCAGTCGGTCATCTTGATCAGCGGGATAGTGATGTATGACGTTCAGAACCTGTTTGCCTTTGACACTCTCGCCGCCAGCCTGGCTTTTTACGTTTATGCGGCATTTCTCGGCTCCTTATGGCCGGAAGACCAGCCCAGACAAGCTGAGCGGGCCGCCCCGGCCGACCGTCCGACCGGCGCATGGGTCAAGCCGTTGTGTTGGATCGCCGCAGGCTTCGCTCTATGGATAGTCTATGTGACTAACGTGGTCACCGCCGCCACCCTGCACGAGTTGCAGGAGGGTGAATTGGCCGGCACGGCCGACCCCTATTCCGCCAAAGCGCACTTTGATCGCGCGGCGCAGTCTGCTTTCGTCTTTGATCGCGGAGCGGTAGGCAACCGTTACGAAGATTTTGCAGTGCGGCTGGTGGAGGACAAAAGCAGTGACATGGCCCCCGCTTTCGCCAACAGCGCGTTAGACGCCTCGATTGCCGTCCTGGAACGAGCCGTCAGCGAGGTGAGCACGGACCCGAAGCTCTGGTTTCACCTGGCTTACTTGTACGCGGAAAAGGCGCACTTCAACAAAGCCGCCCCCGATCCGCGCGGCGACGCCGATATCCAGAGAGCCATCGCGCTCGCGCCCAGCCGCATTGAACCCTTGTTTTACTCCATCCAATACGACATGCTCGAGGACCACTTCGACCGGGCTCTGGCCGTCGCCCAGCACGTGGTCCAGGTGGCCCCCTATGATGGCCAAGCTCGCTGGGTGTTAGCCCAGGTGTATAGAAGTCTACACCAGGACGACCTGGCAATCGGCGAGGCGGCGCAAGCCACTGAATGGGGTTATCAGATCACGCTGCTCAAGGACTTTGTGTGGCTCATCGACTATTACGCCGATAAGCACGATTACGAGACCGTGGCCGAGTTGTACGAGGAGGCCGCCAGGCTCAACCCAACCGATGTTCACCTCTATACCAGCCTGGCTGCCACTTATGCTCAGTTAGGCGATAAGACCCGGGCTATTGCCGTCGCTCAGAAAGCATTGATGCTGAATCCTGCTTTAGAACCTGACTTGAAACAATTCCTAAAATCGCTGCAATAACCGCCCGGTAGAACTTTAGTTACTCCATTTACCGCGACCCAGCCGGGCCTCGAATAATTCCAGTACGGTTGCATGAGTTTTGTAGGTACTGAGCCGCACCACTGCGGACCCTGGAAACCGGCCCCCACGCTCGAACTTCAGGCAGTACGTACAGCACTTTCGCAACCCGAACTCCATTGACTTGTCAACAGGATACGCTATCCTCGACTTGATAGAAGAGCTGTGAAGATGGAATAGCTGGTATCCGGTTAAGCGGGTGGTAAATTCCATCGTAAGTCAAGTGTTTGTGGATGCGCTTTTGTGGACTGTATAAGTCGCCGTAGTTAGCACTGCGGAATGTAAGTGAAGAGGCGAAGCTATGTCTGAAGATATGAATTGGTACGCGGTCCGGACACGGTCTAATTGCGAAAAAAAAGTCAGCGCGCTGCTTACCGACAAAGGCGTTGAAAATTATCTCCCGACATTCACTGAAGTGCACCATTGGAAGGACCGAAAAAAAGTTATCGATCTGCCGGTCTTTCCCGGGTATCTTTTTACCAACATGGTGGATTCTCGCGACACCCGGCTGGCGGTCTTACGGGTCGATGGAGTGGTGAATATTCTAGGGCAAGCTCAACGCATCGAACCTGTCCCCGCTAACGAGATTCAGGCCGTGCGGCGGTTGCTCGACAGCACCGCTCATGTTTGTGCGCATCCTCTGTTGCGAGAGGGCGCTTGGGTTAAGGTCAAGCGCGGAGCTCTGAAGGGCTTAGAGGGATTGCTCGTCCGCGTAAAAAATCAGACTCGGCTGGTGCTTTCTCTCACTTTGCTTTCCCAATCCGTGTCGGCGGAAATCGATGCCAGTGATGTGCAGTTCCTTAGATTAGTGGAAAGCCTGCCGGAAGCTGGTTTTACGAGCAGTCGCTCGTTTGTTCCGCAAAAGCAAATACACTCCCGCGCCGCATTAGCAGGTAGCTAGATTCTTCTTCTTCTTGATCGGGCCCGCTGCGCCCCGTCGCGCTCGGTAAGCAAACTTTTTGACAAGTCCGTAGCGGAATTTTTCCAATGCATTCGAGCACGTTAACCAGATGGGCCGGTTCGGAAGTGATGCGTCAGTCTACGCGTAAATTCGCGCCGGCCGGCGGCAAAATACTGCTTCAATGCGTGGAAGCACTGGGTTTTTTAGCGGCCATTGTCGGCTCGTTCTTGCTTCGGTTCGATTTCGCGATTCCCGCCGAGCACCTTCTACACCTGAAACTCGCCTGTCTTATCGTTCCTCTCACTCAGGTCGTGGTTTTCAATCTGATGGGACTGGAACGCGAATGGCGCTACTTTTCACTGCGGGATTTGGCGCGGCTCTCGACCGTAAATCTGATGGCCAGCGCTCTATCGGCGGCCGTCATCGTGGCTGCTGTTCCGTCCGGCTTCCCCAGATCCATTTACCTTCTGGACATGTTGTTGGCGCTGCTGATCTCGGGCGGCGAGCGCGCTGCCGTGCGGATGATCCGGGAGACCTCCCGAAGCGGAGCGGCAACAGAAGTCAAGCGAGCCATCATCTATGGAGCAGGCAATGCCGGCCTCGGGCTGCTGCGCGAAATCCGTCAGAATCCTGCGGTGCGATACGACATCATCGGCTTCGTTGACGACGATCCCAGCAAGATGAAGCTGAATCTGAACGGCATCAAAGTGCTGGGCGCCGGATCGTCTCTTCCCTGGCTCGTGCGAACCACCCAAATCGATGAAGTCCTGATCGCCATTCCGTCGGCTAGCGGCGCGCAGATGACGGCCATCCTGCGCTCTTGCCAGAACGTCAAGCTGAAATACAAGACCATTCCGAGCTTGAGCGAAATGATGCAACAAGCGAGTCTCGGAAAACAGATTCGCCCGGTCTCGCTCGAGGACCTGCTCGGCCGGCATCCAGTCCAGCTGGAGCAGCAACGGATCGCGGATTGCCTGCGGCATCAAGCCGTCCTGGTGACCGGAGCCGCCGGTTCCATCGGCTCCGAGCTGTGCCGCCAAATAGCTCGCTTCGACCCCGAGCTCATCGTAGCGTTCGATATCGCCGAAACGGGCCTGTTCTATTTGGAAAAGGAGTTTCAGGAGAAGTTTCCCCAAATCAACATTGTTCCCGAGATCGGATCCATCCAGGATCAAACGCGCCTCCGGGAAATATTCGCCAAGCACCGCCCCAAGGCGGTTTTTCACGCCGCCGCTTTCAAGCACGTTCCCTTGATGGAAAGCCATCCTTTCGAGGCTCTGCAAAACAATGTTTTGGCGACTTACTTACTCGCTACCACCGCCCAGGATTGCGACGTCGATACCTTCGTGCTGATTTCCAGCGACAAGGCCGTGCGGCCCACCAATGTTATGGGCGCCACCAAGCGCCTGGCTGAGCTGGTTACGGTCGGCTTGCAGAATAGCGGCACGAAATTCGTCGCCGTCCGCTTCGGGAACGTAATGGGCAGTAACGGCAGCGTAATTCCCATTTTCCAGCAGCAGATTCGGGACGGAGGGCCGGTCAAAGTCACGCACCCTCAGATGCGCCGCTATTTCATGACCATCCCTGAGGCAACGCAGCTGGTCTTGCAGGCTTCCGTGATGGGGAAAGGGGGCGAAATATTCGTGCTCGACATGGGCGAACCGGTCCGCATCGAAGATCTGGCCACCAACCTGATTCTGTTGTCGGGCCTGAAACCGGGAGAAGACATTCAGATCGAGTTTACCGGCATGCGTCCGGGTGAAAAGCTGTACGAAGAGATTCATCTCGATACCGAATGCATGCGTCCTACGCATCATCCCCGGATTCAAATCTTCGGCGGCATCCAATTGTCGCCCGGCGAGGTTGCTGAGAAAGTTCACGCCGTCGAGCAGATTGTCCGCCGGAGAGAAATCGACCTGTTTGTGGAGTTCTGCAAGGAGAACGTTCCCGATTATCGGCCGAGCGAAGCCATTCGCGGCCGCGCCAAGCTGGTTGAACCAATAGTGCCGGCACAATTCAGGCGGCATGAGGCAGTGCGCTAGTAGATGGCAGGGTTAAGGTGCTGCCAAAAGCACCAGTTATTCAGCGAACTGCGAGACACAAGATAGGAACAGTGTGAAATCGACTTCTGCGGCGGCAGAGGCTGACCTCCAGGGATCATCTCAGCTGAAAGAGCTGTTACGATTCGCAGCCGGACGAACCTTTGAGCCTATTGTCAGAAGAGCTTATCGGATTGAAGGCGGTACAGCGCATCGCTGGTTGAGGCGAATTGGACAGCACTACTTAGGCCTGAAGGCGTCCTGTCTGCCTCGTTTTCTCGTTTTGTTGCTATTCAAGATCTCGTATGCGGCGATGCATAGTTTCGCACGGCATTCCACCAGCTCGCTAAAATCCATTGGGGAACACCCCATCGGCTTTGATGACCTGCGGGTCGAATGTTTTGCAACGGACGCTAACACGGCGTCAGTCTATGTGTTTGGCGTCTACGACGGGCTCGGGGACCTCGAAGTTCTGCGCCGGTATGTGAGTCCACATTCCGTTGCGTTGGACATAGGAGCTAATGTAGGCATCTATACGTTGGCATTAGCAAGATGCGTCGGGCCGAACGGCCTTGTGTTTAGCTACGAACCTTGTTCTATGCTGCGTGCGCGGTTATTGCGCAATATCGAGATTAACGGCGCCCGCAACGTCGTGCTGCGAACCAGCGCAGTAGGAAGTCGCGGGGGCATGGTGGGATTTGCTGACTTGGCCGACGCGACCAACATCGGACTTTCGCACGTCGACGAGTCCAATCAAAATAAAGTTGCTGTAACTACCCTCGATCACGAGTCTCTTGGTTTTGGAGAAAACAGAACAAGTTTCATCAAGATCGATACCGAAGGCTACGAATTAGAGGTTCTGCGCGGAGCCAGGGCGTTGCTCGAAAAACATCGCCCTACACTCCTGGTTGAGTCTAGTTTAGGGCGATTGCATGAAATCTTGGCCCTATTACCCTACGCTGCGACCGTTCAGGAAGTGACGGCAGGGTTTCTAAGCCGGACCCTGCATCCGGTCAGCGTATCGTCTGACCGGGACGAGCACTCTCGCAGCACAAAAAATGATTTGCGCAACTTTTTGATCGCGCCTCAAGCATAGCGCGCGGGCTGAGCTGAGTCGTCAGCAATCAGCCCTGAAGTCCCTGTGTACCACATTCATGAGCAGATGACTCGAGCGGTTAAAGCTAAAGAAGCCGTCGCGGATCAAGCCTCCGCTATTGCTAGCTGCGAATTAGAATCGGCATCCGCGGAGAAGTTCGCGCCGGATCAAACCTGGCCAGCGCGAGTGGGAGCGCTTATAAGCCAGGTTCGCACTGGAGAGTTTTCTTTCCTCGCCTCTCGCCCAGCACCACCGGCAATTGCCGGAGCGGGCAAAACTCCGCGAGAAAGACACCACCGGATTCTCTGGACCGGCCTTGCTAACTCAGGAGCCCAAGTCAGCGCGATGCTGGTCGGGCTCATCTCGCTTCCGTTGACCTATAGTTACTTGGGACAGGAGCGCTATGGTCTCTGGATCGCCCTGAATGCCTGGATACAGACTCTCGCATTCACCGACCTTGGCATCGGAAATGGCCTCATTAACGGGCTAGCCGAATCTGATGGGCTTGACGATCGCGAGGCCGCCCGCCGTTATTTGTCATCCAGCTTCTTCCTGCTTAGCCTGATCGCCATCGTGTTGGGCGCGCTGTTTGCTGTGGTGTTCAGGTTCATCAATTGGGGAAGCTTTTTCAATGTAGCCGGTCAGACTGCTAGAGACGAGACGGCGCTGACCGTTTTCTTGATGGTCATGTTTTTCTTGGCGGAACTGCCGCTCGGCATCGCGGGAAGAGTGCACTTGGCCTATCAAGAGGGTTACCTCGCGTCGATCTGGGCAATCGGCGCATCGCTGGCTGGTCTGGCGGCCTTATTGGTTGCCGTTATGGTTAAGGCCCCGCTGCCAGGCCTGGTCGTTGCACTTTCGGGTAGCCGCGTTTTGGTCAAAGCTATAAACCTGGTGTACCTGTTCGTGAAAAGACATCCATCCCTGCGCCCACGGCTTGCCTGTGTCAGCGCGGCCAGCGCTAAGAGCGTCCTTAAACTAGGTGTGTTTTACAGCATTACTAATCTTGGCTTCCTGCTTGAATATCAAGTGCCGTACATCGTCGGGCCCCACGCGATCGGGCTGGAGCCGCTAGCCAAGTTTGGCGTCGTTCATCAGGTCTGCAAATTGGCAGCCTCTTTTCCCCTCATGTTTATCAGCGCTCTTTGGCCCGCCTACACGGAAGCCTTCGCGTCGGGCGATTTAAATTGGGTGCGCCGGACGCTGCGGCGGAGCTATGTGCTGGTCCTGGTCACCGTCGTGCCGCTGGTCGCTGGACTGACGCTGTTCGGGCCATTTGTCGTTCGTAATTTCCTGGCGAAAGATTTAAAAACCGACCGGACGATCTTTCTGGTCCTCGGAATCTGGGCCGTGACACGCATGTGGCGCGAAGTTAACACGACGTTCCTGAACGGAGCCACGCGTCTCATCGGCCAGGCCAGCTACGGGACCGCGAGCGCGATCCTGCAATTGTCGCTGGCGTTTTTGGCGGGCCGTGCATGGGGACCACTAGGACTGGCGTGCGGCTGGATAGTGGGATTCCTGGCGATTTCCGGCTGGCTTCTTCCGTTGGAAACCCAAATGAGATTGAAGCGCCTCGGCGCGCGAAATAGATTGACGGCATAGCGGACATTCGTGCTTAACAACATCATCCTTCAGCGGCTGACGCGGCCGTTTCGAACAGCCTGGCTTCCGGCCCGAGTCCAAAGCGTAGCCATCTCAATTTGGGTGATCCTGGTGACTTCGGCGACCTTGAAATGGGTTGTGCCCTATATTCACTGGTATGCCAGTGCTGTGTTGATCGCCATCCTGGCACTGTCGTTGCCGCGGCCGCGTTGGGCTGACCTGCGCTTGCCTCTGGTGGCCAGCGCCGCGCTCACCCTCGCCATCTGTACCTTGGTATTCGTCAGTAGAAATCCGGTCTATGAGGTCCTGGAGGCCGGAAAGCTGGCGATCATACTGTTGGTCCTGCTGCCCTTGCTTACTACCAGCCCGGCTCTAGCGCTGGCTGCCCTTCGCGGCGCCGAGATTTCGATTTGGATTAACCTCGCGCTGGTGCTTGTGGGCAAGATTGCGAGTGGCGCATTCAGCCGCATGATGGCTCGGAGCCGCATAGGCACGGCGCTGAACACGCCGGGAACTCTGTGGCGGCTTGCAATACTTCTGCTGGTCCTGGCAGGAATGCGATATCTGTTCGGCGGCGGAACTTTTCGCAACTTGCTGCTTTTCGGGACAAGTTTCTTCTTGATTGTCCTGGATGGATCGCGCACTGCGTTTCTGTTGGCTCTAATCGCACCTGCTATCTTCACGGCGGTGTTTGTCAGCACGTTCAGGCCGCTGCTCCAGCGCTTGCGTCCTCGCATTCTGCTGACTCGAGTGGGAGCGATGGCCCTGGTGGTCGCCTGCGTCTTCCTGGCCCGCGGCTACTTTATCCGGGAAAGCCTGACCAGCGAAGTGTGGAGGGACTTGTCGAGCAAGATGCAACGGATTGCCACGCAAGCCAAGTCAGCTCCGGGAAAATCGACGACGGCAGGCGCGAAACAGGCCAGCGCCGCGCCCGCACCACAGATAAGTTCCAGGCCGGCTGAGTCGACCACGCCGGCCAGCTCACAGCCAAAGAGCGCAATCGAACCCAGCGTAGCGTTAAAAGCGGCGGATTCGCTGCGTGCGGATATGCTTCGTGTAGTGATCGCGGCAATTAAAAAACACCCCATAATCGGAACCGGCATGGGAACTACGCTAGCGGTCACTTCACACGGGCCCATCGTGGTGCACATGGCTTATCTGCAGTTGTGGGCGGACGTAGGGTTGCTGGGTTTTCTCTCCTTGAGCGCCCTGAATTTCGGCTCCGTGATTATTCTCTGGCGCAAATATAAAACTCGGGCGATGAGCAATCCGAATCATTGCGCGATTTTTTACAACGGCGTTGGTCTTTTAATTTGCTGGGCCATCGCGGATATATTCCATCCAATTTCCACCGAGCTGAGCGAGTGGATCATGTTCTTGATAGGGTATTGCTCGGTGCTCGCGTCCGCACCGGCCACTACCCGGCCGCGGTTGTGGCACAGCCGGCCGGCGTACGTTGGGGAGCTGTCTAGCGTCTCCAGAACGAACGAATCCAGCCTGGTCCGCGAAACTTCCCTGGGCGTCTGAGAACGTGGCTCAATTATGGATTTTACGGTCGTAATCCCTACGTTCAACCGGAAAGAGCTGGTTCTGCGCGCCGTCCAATCCGCCTATGACACCCAGTGGGCCGGAATCGAGATCATTGTTGTCGACGACGGTTCTACGGACGGAACCGAGGAGCTGGTCAAAGAGATGTTTCCGGAAGTAGTGTACTTCCGGTCGAACCAAAACTGCGGGCCCGGAGCGGCTCGCGATGTTGGGATACAGCATGCTTCCGGCACCTGGACCGTGCTGCTGGATGATGACGATATGCTGCGGCGCGAAAGCCTGGCGACCATGGCACGCTCGATTAGGGACTGGCCGCAAGCCGCCGATTTCCCGTGCCTCCAGTTTGCGCACGCGCATGGAAAATTGCACCGGCCTTTTCAAGTCATCCAGCTTGCCGATTATTTGCATGGACAAATAAGCGGCGAATTCGTGCCGGTGATTAATACGCGAAAGTTCCTTGAAAGTGGATTGCGATATCCGAGAGTGCGCGTGGGTGGAGAACATTTGCTTTGGTTCCACGTCGCCAAGGCCTACGGCATACCCAGTTGGGCGGACCGTGTGGCCGACTTAGGATCGGATGCTCCCCGGCGCCTGACGTCTACCGTCAACCAGTTGGGCCGCTCCGCCGAGTACGCAAATCTTTCGGATTTGACGATCTCACAGTTTGGCAGCGATATCCTGCGGCTAGCGCCCGAGCAATACCTCAAGCACGCGATCGGCGCGGCGACTTACTGGATGCTGGCGGGAAACAGACGAGCGGCATCGCTGAGCGCGCGCAAGCTGGCCTTTCCTTACAGCGCTGCCGCAGGCGGCTTCATCGTGCTGACGAGCCTGCTCCCCACTGCGCTATTGCACTGGATGTTCCGCGTCTTTCGATCAGCGGCGGCATGATGCGAGTACTCGAGGTTATCGCTAATCTCGCGGCAGGAGGAGCAGAAAAGCTCCTAGTGGACCTTTGCCGCCGGTTTCGAGCGATGGATGTGCAAGCTGACGTTTACGTGCTCAACCGCAGCGGCGGACCGTTCGAAGTCAAGCTCGAAGAGGAAGGCACAACCTTACTCAGCCCGCGTTCCGCTTGGCCTTACTATTCGCCCCTGCACGCTTGTGGATTGCGCGAAGTCCTGCTTCGCGGCGCCTACGATGTCGTCCATTCGCACACAACCTGGGCGCAGCTTTGGACCGCGTCGGCAGTGCGTGGCTTACCGGATCCACCCATTCTTCTTACCACCGAGCACAACACCTCCAATCGCAGAAGAGCCATTCCCTTTTGCCGGAGCCTGGACCGCTGGATGTACTCCCAATATGAAGCCGTCGCATGTATCAGCGAGGCGGTGGCCGAGGAACTGACGAAGTGGCTCAGCCCGCGGGTCGCTCACACGGTGGTAGTTCCCAACGGGATCGACGTCGCCGAGTACGCGCAGCCCGCGATGGTTTCCAAGTGCGCGCTCTATGGAACCAACGCGCCCGTGATCCTGTGCACAGCCAGCTTGACGCCCCGCAAGGATCAGGCCACACTGATCCGAGCCGTAAGCTTAGTGGACGGCGTGCACGTGTTCTTTGCGGGCGACGGTCCGAAGCGGGACGAGCTTCGCAAATTAGCGGAAGAAATCAAGATCGCCGATCGCGTCCACTTCCTGGGTGTCAGAACCGATGTGCGGGAACTCGTCGGCGCCGCTGACCTGTACGTGCAGCCGTCGCTAATTGAAGGGTTCGGCATCGCTACCCTGGAGGCGCTGGCGGGTGGCTTGCCCGTAATCGCCAGTTCGGTTCCAGGACTTCGCGAGGTGGTCGGCGATGGCGCTTGCTTTTTCAAACCAGGCGACTATTTGGACCTGGCCAATCTGATCAATTCGCTGCTGAAAAATCCAGTTTTGCGTTGTCAGATCTCCGACCGCGGCCGTGAGAGGGCCAAACTGTTCGATGTCGAGCGAACGGCATTTCAATATGCGCGGCTTTATCACGAGATTGCCGGGAGATATCAAACCGCGGCTGCCCGCTCGAATGGAAAGCTTGCTTCCGCGAGATGAAACGCCGACCGGGACCCGCATTGATCATGCGTTTGAAAAGCGGACTGGGCAACCAGCTTTTTGAATACGCGTCCGCCAGAGCGATCGCCAATCGCAACCGGATACCCCTGTACTTTGATGTTGAGTCGGGTTTTTTGAATGACCCATTCCGGCGCCGTTTCGTTCTCGACAGGCTGGGAATTTCGGCCAACTGGCTAACGCGCCGAGAAGCACTGGCATTCGCGCCCCCTACCTTAAAGTCTGTCTACTTGAAACGCCGCGAAATAATCCGGATGCGTTGGTTGAGCGAGTATCACGATCCTTCGATACACAGCATGCGAATCCGTTCGCCGATCCTGCTTGAGAACTATCTACAAAGCCCGCTCTATTTCATGGATTGCGCAGCTATGATTCGCTCGGACCTGGACGATATTCTGTCGCAAGTTTCGACAGACGAGCCTGCGGGCGTGTCCTCCGAAGATGCCGTATGCGTTCATATTCGGCGTTTCACTGATATCCCTCAGGCAGGCTGCAGTTCCGCCGTGCAAAGGTACTACGGCGCCTACGGAATCGAGTATTATCGTGCCAGCATGAATTTGATACGAACCGAGCGTCCGTCGGCCAGGTTCTATTTCTTTGGCGATGATCCAGCTTGGATACGGAGTAATATCCTTCCGCTTTGTCCCCACGGCACGGTAGTGGACACTGGCTCGGACCTGGGAGATTTCCGAATGATGATCAAGTGCACGCATTTTATCATCGCCAACAGTACTTTTAGTTGGTGGGCAGCGTGGTTGGGATCGAAGGACCAAAGCGTCGTGTTCTGCGGAGCGGGCTGGAATGCAGGTGACCTGCGGCCGCCCAGGAATCTGATTCCGCCGGCCTGGAGGAAGGTTTAGTAGATCCTTTCCGCGGGAAGAAAATGGCCAAGAGTTTGGTGACAATCGGGCTGCCGTTTCGCAATCCGGGCGAACATTTTATCCTTTGTATCCAATCCATACTCGCGCAAACTTTTGACGATTGGAAGCTAATCGCGATTGATGACGGATCCACCGATTCCTCCTTGAAGACGATCAGGGCCGTGAGGGATTCGCGAATTCAAGTGCTCTCGGACGGAGAGTCCCGCGGCCTGGCCGATCGGCTTAACCAAATTACGGAATTGGCGGATACCGAGTTTCTCGCCCGGATGGACGCGGACGACATCATGCATCCGGATCGTTTAGCGACGCAATGCATCTTCCTTGAACGCCATCCGGAAAAAAGCCTGGCGATTTCGTCTGCCTATATTATCGACGAGGCTACCGACGTGATCGGGATAAGACGCCAAGACCAGCCGGACCTTCGGCTCGCATCGGTCTTGCGGCGGGCGCCATTTATCCACCCCACTATAACTGCTCGCCGAACATGGTTCGTTCAAAACCCTTACCGGCCTGATTATACGCGTGCCGAAGATCACGAGCTATGGTGCAGGACTTGTACCAGGAGGACGGATTTCGGCATCCTGACTAGACCGTTCCTCTTTTACAGGGACCGTGAACAGGCTGTTAGCAAGTACTCCATGAGTTGCCGAACCGATCGCAAGATCTTCCGGGATTACGGACCCGAGCACATTGGCACAGCGGCGACGCTAGGCTTGATCGCTATCTCACACGCGAAAGAGATAGTGTACGAGATATCCAGCAGACTGGGGCTTGAGAGAACTTGGCTGGCAGCGCGTAATGCCACCATCTCGGGCTTGGAACTTCAGGAAGCGACCGACGTATTAGCGTTTGTCAAACGGACCAAACTGCCCGCTACGGTGTAACGTCTGAAAATGCTAGCCACTCAAACAAGCGTGCGAAGAAGAACCAAGGTTCTCTACTTCGTCACACGCGCCGTCTGCGGTGGCGCGCAGGTCCACTTGCTAGAGCTGTTACGGGGGATCGGGCCGGACTTTCAGTACGCGATCGCGGTGGGTGCGGAGGGCTATCTTACGGCCGAATCCCGGCGTTTCGGCGCCGAGGTATTTGTTATGCCGGATCTGGTTGAGACGCCGAATCCGATCCACGACTGGCGGGCCATCACGGAAGCGCGGAAACTCATCGATGCTTACCGGCCGGACATCGTACACGCGCATTCCTCCAAGGCCGGCATCATCGGCCGAATAGCCGCTCACAGGGCGGGCGTGCCGGCGCTATTTACGGCGCACGGGTGGGCCTTTTCCGACGATCGGCCGCTGGCGGACCGGATGGTCGGCATACCGGCTGAGTGGATCGGTGCGCGGCTGTGTCAAAGGATCGTCACGGTGTGCACCACCGACCGGCATTTGTGTTTAAAACACAACATTGCACCGGCGTCCAAAATCGATGTCATCTACAACGGCATTTCGGATTCCGACCAACGCGCCCAGCCTGATTCCGGCAATGTGGTTACGGTTGTGATGGTGGCGCGATTCGACGATCAGAAGGATCAGGCCTTGCTGCTGGAGGTGATGCCTAGTCTATCGAGGAACACGCGTTTGATCTTCGTCGGCGATGGCCCGGCCAGACCAGCCTGCGAGGTTTTGGCTCAAAAGCTCGGGGTGGCCCAACGCGTGCATTTTCTCGGCACTTGCAACAACGTTGCGAGCATTCTGTCTGAAGCGAACATTTTCGTACTAGCCTCCAACTGGGAAGGGTTGCCGCTCTCGATCCTAGAGGCCATGCGCGCAGGTTTGCCGGTGATTGCAACCGACGTCGGCGGAGTGAGCGAAGCCGTAATCCACGAACAGAGCGGGTTCCTGGTTCCGAGAGGGGGTCGAGGGGCCCTGCAGTCGAGCTTATGCCGCCTTATCGAGTCCCCGCGTTTACGCGCCGAGATGGGAGAGTTTGGAAGGCGGCGTTTCGCGGATGTGTTTACCGCCGAGCGCATGGTGGGCGCAGTGCGGGATCTGTACCACTCCCTAGCCGGATCTTTGAACTAGAGCAATCGCGCACGCTCACAGAATGACTAATCTTTGTTCTACTCGCGTATTGGTGACCGGCGCCAGCGGCTTCATTGGGCGCAGTGTGTGCCGGCGGCTAGTGGGCCAAGGATTTGCCGTACGAGCGTGTGTGCATCGAGGAAAAGATCCCGCTCTATTCGAGGATGCTCAAGGCCCGATCGAGATCGCTTGTCGCGGAGATATCGCGGAAAATCCAGATTGGGAAGGGCCGCTCGACGGCGTGGACACGGTCGTGCATCTGGCGGCGCGGGTGCATTTCACAAGCGATCCCGCAGCGGATCCGTTGGCCGAATGCAGGCGCATCAACGTGTCGGCCACCGAGCGATTAGCCCAGGCCGCATCCGGGCGAGCGCGGAGGTTTGTGTTTGTCAGCTCGATCGGGGTCAACGGCAATCGCACGCTCGAAAAACCGTTTGATGAGACCGATCCGCCCCATCCGCATAGCCCCTATGCTGTCTCGAAATGGGAAGCGGAGAAAGCGCTCGGAGCGATTGCGCGCCGGAGCGGTATGGAAGTGGTCATCGTTCGGCCTCCTCTGGTGTATGGGCCAGGAGTGCCGGCAAATTTTCTTCGCCTGATGGATCTGGTCTACCGGGGTCTGCCGCTTCCGCTGCCTTACCAGCTCAATCGCCGCAGCCTGATCGGAGTGGAGAACCTGGCGGACCTGCTAGTACGGTGCGTGAGCCATCCCGCCGCCGCGCATCAGACTTTTTTAGCCAGCGACGGGGAAGACGTTTCGACGTACGAGCTGGTGAAACGGCTGGCGCACGCCTTCAGACGTCCGTGCCGCTACTTGCGCCTTCCCGGGTGGAGTTTGCGATGTGCTGCGGCGATGGCCGGTAAGCGGGAAGAGGCGGGGCGCTTGATCGAGTCCTTGGCAGTGAATTGCGCCAAGGCGCGCGAGCTATTGGATTGGAGTCCGCCGGTCTCGCTCGCTGAGGGGCTTACGGCAACGGCCCGCTGGTACGCCGATACACGCGCGCAGAGAAATTAAGCCCCGGAAAAATTAACCCCCCGGAAAGTTCAACTCATGTGGTCCTTATTTATAGAAGCGATGGTTGTATTTGTGGTGTCCGGGTACGTGACCCAAACGCTGCGCCGCTACTTTGACGCGCGCGGGGTCCTGGATATGCCCAATTCGAGAAGCTCGCATTCGAGGCCCGTACCGCGCAGCGGGGGGCTTGGCATCGTTTTGACATTCTTGCCTGTAGTCATGCTCCTGTTGGTCCGCGGGGTCCTCTCACCAAGCTTGGCTGCCGCGATCGCGGGCGGGGGCGTGTTGATTGCGGGAGTTGGACTGGCGGACGATCTTTACTCCTTGCCCATATGGTTTCGAAGCGCTGTGCACGTCGTGGCGGCCGCGTGGGCGATCTGGTGCATCGGCGGAATGGCCCCGCTCGATCTGGGATGGTTCACCTGGAATTGGGGATGGGCGGGTCAGTTGGTGGCTCTGATCGGATTGGTTTGGATGACCAACCTGTACAACTTCATGGATGGCATCGACGCGCTGGGCGGATTAGAAGCGGTGATGGCGGGCAGCTTGGGAAGCTTGCTGCTGGCGCGGCAAGGCCGTCCCGATCTGGCTGAAGTAGCGCTGGTGCTGGCGTTCGCGTCCGCTGGTTTTCTGGTGTGGAATTGGCCGCCCGCGAAGATTTTCATGGGCGATGTAGGCAGCGGGTTCCTGGGGTTCGTGTTCGGAGTGCTCATGATTGCAGGCGCAAAACATCAGCCACCGCTGGTTTGGACCTGGTTGATCCTGATGGGCGTTTTCATCGTGGATGCGACTCTGACGCTGACACGCCGCCTGCTGCGAGGCGACCCGTGGTACCAGGGTCACCGGTCGCATGCCTACCAGCGCGCGAGCCGATTGTGGCGTAGCCACGCCAAAGTTACCGCGGGAGTTGGCCTGGTGAATTTACTTTGGCTCTTTCCCTTAGCATGGTGGGCCAGCGCATCCCCTTCGATTGCGCTCCCGCTGGCCTTAGCGGCGCTGCTTCCTCTAGCGCTGCTCGCCGTCTACCTCCGCGCAGGAGAACCTGATGCCTGAGTTGCGCTCAGAAGTACCAACAGACCACTGTCCTGTGGAGACGGCCGTAGTTTGCCAACCCATAGCCGGATCGCGATCGCATAGCGATAGAAGGCTCTGGCTCGTGTCGGCGGCCCTTTGCGCTTTAACCCTAGTGGTATTCCTTCAAGCAATCCATTTCGATTTCATCAATTTGGATGACGACACTTACGTATATTCGCATTCCATCATCTCAAAGGGATTAACGCTGGAGGGCGTGAAGTATGCCTTTACGTCCTACAAATACTACTATTGGCATCCGGTTACGTGGCTTTCGCACATGCTGGATTGCCAGCTTTTCGGTCTCAACGCAGGCTGGCATCATCTGACCAACGTCCTAATACATGTAGCGAATGTCTGGCTGGTTTTCTTCGTCCTGGTGCGCTTCACGGGAGCCTTCTGGCGATCGGCACTGGTGGCTGCGCTTTGCGCGATCCACCCGCTGCGCGTAGAATCCGTCGCCTGGATAGCCGAGCGTAAGGATCTGTTAGGTTGCCTTTTCTGGCTGCTAACGATGTGGATGTATTTGGAATACGTCAAGGGGCCGGATCGAAGGAGGAAGTATCTCCTATCTCTATTCATGTTTGCGCTGGCGGTGATGAGCAAGCCCACGGTGGTGACCCTCCCCTGCGCACTTCTGCTGTTGGATTACTGGCCGCTTCAACGTCTGTCATTCGGATCGATCGGTGCACTCCTCAAGGAAAAAATCCCCTTCTGCCTGTTGTCGGCCTTTTCGGCCGTGATCACGTATGCGGGGCAAAAGGAAATGGGAGCGGTAGGCAGCGGGTTAGATCCGGGAACCCATGTTGCTAATGTTTTCGTGTCCTACGCTCTGTATGTGAGGGACCTGGTCTGGCCGGGATCGCTCGCGGTGTTGTATCCATATCCGCTCAGCATTCCCGGGTCAACGCTGCTGGTTTCAGTTCTGATCCTGGCTGTTATCACGGCGGGAGTCCTCTTCCGCGCACGCCAGTCCCCCTATTTGCTGGTGGGATGGTTTTGGTTCTTAGGTGTGCTGGTACCCATGAGCGGCATCTTGCAAGTTGGGTCGACGGCGCGCGCCGATCGTTTCACCTATATCCCCGCGATCGGCTTTTTCATCCTCATCGTTTGGGCGGCAGCGGAGGCCGCTACCCGCTACGGTATTCCACGCAGCGGCCTGGTTTGCATTTCAGTTCTTCTGGTGACGATTCTGGCGGCGAAAGCATGGACGCAGACCAGTTATTGGACGGACGGAGAATCGCTGTATAAGCACGCCATTGCAATTACCGGAAGAAACCCAATGTTAAAGCACTACCTCGGCCTGACGCTAGACCATAAGCATCGGCTGCGGGAAGCTGAGCTTTATATCCGAAGCGCCATCATCGAGCAGCCCGATTACGCAGATGCCTATAGAAGCTTAGGAGTTAATCTCATCGAGCAGCGGCGCTGGCAGGAGGCTCTGAATGTATTGAGCGCGGGCGTTCGTGTGAGTCCTAAGGCGGCGTTGATGATTTACAATCGCTCCATTGCGCTAGAGCAACTCTACCGGGTGGACGAAGCGATGCAAGGATTTCAAGACGCGCTCGAGCAAGGCATGGACTCCCAATATACGGCGTTGGCGCACGCACATTTAGGGCAGTTATTGTCACTGAAAAACCAGAATCAACTGGCTTTGACGGAGTTCGATGCCGCGTTGGCCGCGCAACCCGACTTACTGTGGGCACGCGTCGACCGCGCACTGGTTTGGGCCACGGTCGGCAGACGCCAGGAGGCCGCGGTGGAGGCGGCGCATCTTAAGGCCGACAACCCCAATGACCAGCGTGTGCAGCGGATGATCGATGTCATCGAGCATATGTCTCCTGTCGAGAGTAGATGACGGCCTGCGCCGAGCCAAGGCTGAGACGCTCAGCTAGCCTTGATAGGTCGCGCGTGCTTTGGCTTGAAATACGTCGGCAGTTACCTTCCAACCGTACAGGCTGATGTGATCGAGGGCCCACAGGTTGATCACGCCGAACCCCCGCTCGATCGCCAAGCGCGCCTCTTTTTGCCAGTTCGTGGTGGTTCCGAATACCGGCACAAGGTAGCGCAATTGACTGTTGGGCCATGCGAGCGGCGGCACAAAGTCGATCGCATTGAGGGCCAGATCGATATTGCGCATCCAACTGCCGAACGCCAGCGCTTCGATTTTTAACGAATCGAACCCAGCGGTGTTGGACGCCATCCACTCGGGCGGGATGTTGACGAAGTTGTTGAGCGCGCCGCCCACCTGCTCGCCGGGTGGACCGACCGGGGTTGGGTAGTTCACGTCTACCGGCAGCAGCACTTCGTGCAGCGCGTTTGGGTATGCGGCCTTGAGCGCGCTGACGAGCGAAGCCACGTGATCGCGCAGGCGATTTCTTAAAAGGGGACGGCCCAGCGCCGCGCTGGCCGCTGCTGTAGTTGCTGCATCGTAATAAGCCATGCCGGGCTGCGGCGGAGTGCCTGGGGACTCCGCGAAATACCACCACAGAAACTCGCCGGTCTGGAGCCGGGGCGTGAGTCCGGCGGCTGTTTGCAGCGCCGCCAGATCCAGCAAGACTTGCTGCTGAAAGGCGAGGATCGGTCCGCCGATGGCGCAATGGGTTGAGACCAGCGTGCCGAAGCCGGTAGCGGTGGAGACCGCGGTGCCGTCCGAAAAGCGCGCCGGATAGCTCGCGGGCGGATACACCAGTTCCATCGAAATGGCGGTGACGATGGGCGTGCCGCGCGCCTGGCAAAGCTGATACATGTCGGTGTGCCATGCCGTTACGCCTGTGTTTAGCGTAGGCGACTGCGAGGGATCCACCATCCAGGTGGGAAGAACGCCGCCGGCCAGCGCTTCGCTCGCGGCGATGGTGCCGGCCGCGGTGCTGGTTTCGGGCGAGACCGCCAAGGCAAACGAGTAGGACGCCGATCGGAGCGTAATGGTCAGAACCGCACCGGAGGCCGAGGCCCAAATTCCCGACGATCCGCTATTGATGAAATTGGCGAAGTGCGTGGCGATGGTTTCAGCCGTGTCCGTGTAGATCACCGATTTCGAAATGGTGGTGAAGGGCAACGTGGTGTCGAGCTGGCTGGGATTAGCGGCTAGCGGCGCGCCGATATTCAAGAAGACCGTGTCGCCGTTGGTCCAGGTTCCCCCGAAGGTCAGAGTTAGAACCGGAATTGTCCCGCCGCTGGCGGTTCGCTGATTCCACCAGAACACGCCCAGGTATTCGTTGATTGGTCCGGCGAATCCAAGTTGATCGAAATTCCAAAGGATGCGCGCGGGCGGGAGTTTGTAGGTGTGGTCGGTGTCGTAATCGAGCGCGGGGGAAATGTTCGCTCGTGCCGGGAGTGGCGCGGGAATATCGGAGGGCACGGCGGCTTCGAGAAAATTAAAGATGAAGTATTGTCCCAGCGTTAGCGCCAGCGTGACGACGTGGCTTCCGGGAGCGACGTTGGCGCGGACCAGGCGGCGGGCATAGACGGCGTCGTTATTGGGAGGAAGAGCGCAATTGAGTGAAGTTTGGGCATCGCCGTCTAGCTGAACGCCCGCGACGCCGGCATCGCTCGCGAGCAGCGTGCCGATGTAGACATCGTGTGTGACCGCCGAGTTGTAGCAGATCCGCACCGTGCTTCCAAGGCCGGACAGTTTCTGGGCAAAGGCCTGATCGTAGAAGCCCGTGATTATGGCGTGGGTGCCCGAATAGGTGCAGGCGCGGCTGGACTGCTGGATGCGTACGCTGTTGAGCCCGGCTACCTGGAGCATCTTGGTCGCTTCGGGGCCGGTGAGAGTCCAGTTGGTAAACACGGCCTCCCAATCTCCGCCGGCGTAGGTGCAGGCGTTGGCGAGGGGGGGCGCGAAGGTGAGCCACAATTGGCGAATGTCGGTGAGGCCGAGCGCGCTGAAGTCGAGCGAGATGGTCCATATGGCGTCGCTCGATCCGCCGGACAGATTGGCGCTGGCGGGCTAGATCTCGAGGTTCGTATTCTTGGCGACCGCGAACAATGGCACCAGATTTCCATCCACGCCGGGGCGATCCGCTGTGATGGTGATCTGGTTCCCGTTGGCGATTGCCGTCAGGCCGATTACGGCGCCGGCGGCCGCGTAGTTCTGCGCATTGATTTGTTGCGCCAGGTTGGCCGCGATGGTGGCGGCAGTAACGCCGGTGGCGGGACTCGGGACCATATAGTCGAAGGCGAAGTTGCGGTACCAGAGCGTGACGTGATCGTAAGCTGCCAGGCCGTTGTCGACCACGGTGAAGGTCGCCGATGCGGGCGTGTAAGTGCCGCCGGCCTGAGTGGCGTAATTGAAGAGGCGTTTCTGGGTAGTGGTTCCGTCCATGTTGGCGACGTCCAGATACGGCCAATCGATGGTGGGATATTCTTCAGAATCGAGCGGCTGCAGCCCGGTGTATTGAACGTTGAAGGTCAGAACCAGGTTGGCGAAGCTAGAATCGGGCAGGTATTTGAGGGAGGGATGCTCGTAGAAATCGTCCACATCCCAGAGGATGAGGACGCAGAAGTCGGATGGATCGCGGAAATGGCCGGTTACGGTGAAGCTGGTGGCGGTGGCCGAGTGCATGGACGCGGAGGCGCCCAGATTGTCGAAACCGCGCAGGGCTAGCGTGCGGTTGGGTTGCAGCTTGTAGATGCGTTCGGCCAAGGGGGCTCTCGGCGAAGAGTATAGACCCGGGCTGGCGGGACGCAATCCCGCTGAAAGCTGCTTGCTGGGGAAAAGCGCGTACTTGCAGAAGATTGCGAGCCGCCGAAAAATCTCGCGGCGTGTGACCACGTTACGGCTCGCAGTCGCCTTTGCAGACGGTTTGAGAAAGCTGCTGCTCCGGTCCTAGGGTATTGGGATTTGAGATGGTGGGCCGCCGCACGCTCTTGGTCTCGACCGTGGTATTGCCCGGGCCGGGCGTGTCCTGGATGATCTGGCGTTCCTGGAGTTTCAACGGGCGGCCGGGTTCGCTGACGGTGCCGGGAACGTTCTGGCCAAAGATATCGACGACGACGTCTTTGGAGCCATCCGGGTGCGTCACGGTTTTGGAAACCGTCTGTCCGTGGAGCTGCAACTGGCCGGTAGAGCCGATTTCGTACTCAGCGGTGTTATCGGTGGCTTCCGTGCCCTGCACGGTATGCTGCGTGGTTTCGCGGACAGCCTGGTACAGCGAACCCTGGCTGTTTCTGCGATAGACGTTGCTCTCTTCCTGATACGAGCCATCCGGGGATTT
>Ga0182024_10004721_pt1 | contig 31044 bp, 24 predicted proteins | sample P32metaG_FD_120480 | JGI IMG/M metagenome (GOLD analysis project Ga0182024, IMG submission 120480) | Permafrost microbial communities from Stordalen Mire, Sweden - P3-2 metaG (Illumina Assembly) | ecosystem: Environmental > Terrestrial > Soil > Wetlands > Permafrost | place: Sweden: Stordalen... | reverse complement strand
TTTAGCTCTGCAACCACTTCATTGATGGAGAATCTAAGGTGATATGAGCTTCCGACTCGCAGTTCCCTCCGATCTTCGCGGCGCCGTGGACGCGGCCGCCGCCGACTGGCAAGCCAACAAGAAGGTTGAGCGCTTCTGGAAAAAGGACCCGTCCCTGTGGACTCGCGACGGCGAGGAGCAGTGGATGGGCTGGATCGACATTGTGGAGCGACAGCAGAAGGATCTGTCGTCGCTCGCGGAGCTGGGCGGCGATATAAAGAGTTCCGACTTCCAATCGGTTTTGCTGCTGGGGATGGGCGGCTCGAGCCTGTGTCCGGAGGTGCTGGCCAAGACTTTCGGGCCGCAACCGGGATTTCCGGAGCTGCGCATCGTCGACTCCACCGACCCGGCGGAGGTGAAGGCGGCACGCGACGCGGTGGATCTGGCGAAGACGCTGGTGGTGGTAGCGAGCAAATCAGGCACCACGCTGGAGCCGAATATCCTGAAGCAATTTTTCTTCGATCAAATACGGCACGTGGTGGGGGCGATGGAGGGAGGCAGCCGATTCATCGCCATCACCGACCCCGGCTCGAAGATGGAGCAGGTGGCGAAGGACGACAGATTCAGGGGCATTTTCTATGGCGATCCGCAGATCGGCGGGCGCTACTCGGCACTCTCGAATTTTGGCATGGTGGCGGCTACGGTAACCGGCCTGAAAGTGGACAAGCTGCTGGCCGAGGCGGCTAAAGCAGTAGCCGCGGCAAAGCTGGCTGTGGCGGACAACCCCGGCGTACAGCTTGGCCTGCTGCTCGGGACGGCGGCAAACGCGGGTCGGGACAAGATCACCATCTTTACTTCGCCGGAGATCGGCGACCTGGGCGCATGGCTGGAGCAGCTGATTGCCGAGTCGACGGGTAAGCAAGGGAAGGGAATTACGCCAGTGGACCGCGAGGCGATTGGCGCGCCCGAGGTGTACGGCAAGGATCGCGTGTTTGCGTATGTGCGGCTGAAAAGCACCGCCGATGAGAGTCAGGACGCCAAAGTTGCGGCTCTCGAAGCCGCCGGGCATCCGGTAGTGCATTTCGAAATTACCGATCTCTATGAAATCTTCGGGCAGTTCTTCACGTGGGAGATGGCGACCGCGGTGGCAGGCTCGGTGATCGGCATCAATCCCTTCAACCAGCCGGATGTGGAAGCGGCAAAGATAGAGACGCGCACGCTAACCAGCGAATACGAGAAAAGCGGCAAGCTGCCGGAGCGGACACCTTTCCTGACGGGAAAGGACGACGCGGGAACTCCGTTTGCACTCTACGCGACCGATGCGTACGCGGCGAAGTTGAAGGGCGCTGCGCCGAGCCTGACGCTGGCAGGAATTCTGCGGGCGCATCTCGATCAACTTGGCGCGGGCGACTACTTTGCGACGTTGGCTTTCATTGCCATGTTTGGGGAGCACGAAGCGGCAATTCAGGATTTCAGGCACAAGGTGCGCGATCAAAAGCGCGTGGCCACGTGCCTGGGCTTTGGACCGCGCTTTCTGCACTCCACGGGGCAGGATTACAAAGGCGGCCCCAATACGGGAGTATTTCTGCAGATCACCGCGGACCACGCAGTCGACTTGGAAATTCCCGGGCAGAAGTACAGCTTTGGGGTGGTGATCGATGCGCAGGCGGCCGGCGATTTGGCGGTGCTGGAGTCACGCGGGCGGCGAGCGTTGCGAGTGCGCCTTGGAGCTGACGTGGCTGCGGGGCTAAAGGCTCTGGGCACAGCGATTAGCGCGGCGCTGGCGTAGGCTTCACATCGATACGCCAGCTGGAAACTTTTTCCCGGAGCTGGGGTTTAACCGGTTAACAGGCCTGGCCGAAGCTCGTCTAACGGCTTGAGCGATGAAGCAAGTTCGGAGAAACCGTTCACCCGGCGTGAGTTGGAACCACTCGGGAGTGACGGAGCAGACACAGGAGAAATGAAAATGAATCGTAGCTTGATGAATCGTAGCTCGATACAGAAGGTAAGTTCGCAGTTCTTGGTGTGGATGGGATTGGCTGTGCTGTGCGCCGTGGTTGCGCCGGCACAGGACGCGGGCGCGCCGGCTCAGCCGCAAGGTCAGCCAGCGGCGCAACAGGGGCCGCGCACCGACGGGCAGATTGAGATGGACGTGGTACACGCGCTGGACGGTTCGGCGGCGCTGAAGAACGATCTGATCACCGCTGCGACGATTCAGGGCGAAGTAACACTCTCGGGGACGGTTTCGAGCGATGCTTCCAAGCAGCTGGCCGAGTCGATTGCCTCGCATGTGGACGGCGTGACTAAGGTGCACGACAACCTGCAAATCGGCAATCCGGGCGCGGAAGCGCAAAGCCCGCAGCCGGCGCAAAGTGCGGACGAAACGCCCGATCCAGACCAGTCGCAGGCACAACAGCAGATGTCCAACTTGCCGCCGCCAGGGCCTGCACCGGACGCGAATCCGCAGCAGGATCCGGCCGCAGCCAATAACCCGCCGGGTTATCCGCAACAGCCGGGCAACCCACAGCAAAATGGCTATCCGCAGCAGGGTGGCTATCCACAGCAAAATGGCTATCCGCAGCAGGGCGGTTATCCACCCCAGGGCGGATATCCGCCTCCTCCGCCGGCGCGGCCGGAGTACCAGAATCCGCAGTATTCGCAATACCCGCAGTACCCCCAACAGCCCGCGTATCAGCCGGCAAGAGGCCCTGTGACCGTTCAGCCGGGGATGCTGCTGCAGGTGCGGACCAGCGAACCCGTGGATAGCAAACGGGCCAAGGACGGCGAGCCGGTACAGTTCACGGTGATTCAGGATGTAGCCGTCGGCGGCGTACTTGCGATTCCGCGCGGAGCCACCGTGCATGGAGTGGTGACGGAAGTGAAGAACGCCGGCTCCGGCAAATTGGCCGGAAGCTCAGTGCTGGCGCTCACACTTACGTCCCTCGATCTTGGAGGACAAAACTATCCGCTGAATACGGATCAGTTCCGGGTGAAGGGACCGAATAAAGCCGGCCAGACGGCGGGCAATGCAGTGGGCGGGGCGATCGTTGGCGCGATCATCGGCTGCGCGATTGGCCGTGGCCCTGGATGCGCCATCGGCGCGGGAGTCGGCGCGGCCGGAGGCACTGCCGCTTCGGCTGCTTCGGGCGGACCGCGAGTTTGGATTCCCGCAGAGGCGCTGCTCACGTTCCACATCAATGCGCCGGTTACGGTGAACCCGGTGGGCCCGCAGGAAGCGGCACGATTGGCTCAGGGGCTATACCCGGGCGGCCCGAGCCTCTACCGGCGTGGACCTTATGGCTACTACGCTGGGTATGGCCGTCCTGCCTACCCGTATGCCTATCCTCCGGTCTACTACCGGCCGTATTACATCGTCGGTGGAGCGTACTACTGGCGGTAGAGAAAGACAGGCAGTAGGGAATAGCCAATAGGGAATAGGAAACGGGCATCTCGCTCAAGCGGGATGCCCGCTTTGCGTTCGGGCTGTTTTGCGTTTTGACGCGGCGGTCAAATGCCGCCCCGGCGGACAAGAAGCTCACAAAAGACACATACCTGGCGCGCATCGAACTCGCGCCGGGCGGGCCACGCAGTCGTCTATAATGGCAGAGTTGCATCGAGAGAGAATTGCGCATCCGCAGCAAAGGCAGCAGATTCAGTGCTGCAGCCCGCCGGTCCAGCTTGCACGCGCTCAGAGAGTTGAAGGTTTAAGCCCACCCATGATTCGTTTCCTGCAGACAGATAATCGCATGGTCAAAGCGCTGATCGTCGTCATCATCGGCGCAGCTTCTATCACCATGGTTTTGTACCTGATTCCCGGCCTCGGTGGCGTGGGCTCTTCTTCGCCCGATACGTATGCGGTCGTCTATCCGCACTGGTATAGCCGCCTGCTTTCTTCCGGCGACAGCATTACACAGGCGCACGTCGAGCAGATCACCGAGAACCAGTTGCGGCAGCGCAATCCGGAGTACGCCAGCAACCCGACGATTGTGAAGATGTTTGAGCAGCAGGTGGGCCAGCAACTGGTGCAGGAGCAGGTGCTGATCGAGGAGGCTCACAAACTGGGGATCTACGCGACCGACGAAGACGTGCGCAAGAATCTGAGCACCGGTCCCTCGGGCGAAGTTCTCTACCCTGGCGGCAAATTTATCGGAGAAGATGCCTACAAGCAGCTGATCAATGACCGGCTGAACGAATCGGTGACGGATTTCGAAAGCGAGATCAAGGACGAGATTACGATCCGGCGGCTGCAGGCGCTGATCACCGGCGGTGTTACGGTGAGCGACCAGGAAGTGCGCGACACGTATCGCAAGACAAACATCAAAATCAAATTCGATTATGCGGTGATCTCGGCCGAAGATATCGGCAAGTCCATCAACCCTTCAGACAGCGAACTGGAAGCGTTTTTCAAGACGAACGCGGCGCGCTATGCGCAGGCGGTTCCTGAGGAGCGCAAGATCACCTACTTTGCGTTCAATGAGAGCCAAATTCCAGGCGGCGTTCAACCGCCGAGCCAGCAGGCCATCCAGCAGTATTACAACGATCATGCCGCTGACTATTCCGTACCGGAACAGGCCAAGTCGCGCCACATTCTGATCAGCGTGCCTCCGAACGCCGATGCGGCGACCGATGCGGCGGCAAAAGCCAAGGCGGAGATGGTTCTGAAGCAGCTCCAGGCCGGCGGAAGCTGGACCGATCTGGCCAAGAAATATTCTGACGATCCGGGCAGCAAGGACACAGGCGGCGACTTGGGCTTTGCGCAGCGGGGAAAGATGGTGCCGGCGTTCGACAATGCGATCTTCACGCAGAAAATTGGCGAGATTGACATTATCAAGACCAACTTTGGCTACCACATTGTGCAGGTGGAAGAGCGGCAGACCGCGCATACGCAGGCGTTGAACGAAGTGCAGGCAAACATTCTAGCAACGCTGACGCGCCAGGCTCAGACTGCAGCCGAGGACAACTATGCGCAGCTACTGACAAGCGAGGCCATCAAGAGCGGGCTGGAAAAGACGGCCGTGGCGCACCACCTGGACGTGGTGACGACGGATCCGGTGGCGCACGACGGCGTGATTGCCGCGCTGCCCGATGGCGCGCAGATACTGGCCAAGGCCTTCGCGGCGAAGCAGGGCGATCCGCCGCAATCGGCGCCTACCGGCGAAGGTTTTGCGGTCTTCCAGGTGACGGGCATCGTACCGGCGCACGCGCCAGCATTTGCCGATTGGAAGAGCCACGTGCTTGACGATTACCGCCAGGAGCAGCTTCCTGTTCAGTTGAGCCAGAAGACGAGAGCGCTCGCCGATCAGGCGAAGGCGACTAACGATCTGGCCAAGGCAGCCAAGGCAGTGGGCGCGACGGTGAAGACCAGCGACCTGGTGGGAGAAAGCGGGCAGGTGCCGGATTTTGGCGAAGTTGGCCAGGTGGCGCCGCAACTCTTTGATATGAACGTGGGCGCAATAAGCGGGCCCATCGACGCCGGCCGCACCGGCGTGGTGGTGAAGATCGATGACAAACAGGAGCCGAGTTCTGACGAGATTGCTAAGAATTTGGACCAGACGCGCGATGAGCTTCTCGACCAGCGTCGCAATGAGGCCTTCAGCGTGTTCGTGAGCAGCGTGTTCAACGACTACAAGAAACGCAAGCTGGTCGTGATCAACGCCAAGCCACAAGGGCCGCAGTTGCCGGGACAGCCGGGCAGTTAAACGCGAGGCGAATTAAGACACAGAAGGCCCGCAGCCAATATGGTTGCGGGCCGTTTTGTTTTTTGCACCTGCGGCCGTCAGCGCAGGCCCGCGGTCGCGAATGGCAGTCCGGTTGCGGGCCAGCGATTAGGCTGAGCATCGAGGTTTGGTTTGATTGTTGCGGCTGGGAGCGAAGCCGGCGCAACGGTCACATTCCATCCGTCGACGACGATCAGCGGGCTTTCACCATGAAAGTCGCGCTCGGCGGCGTCGATGTCGATCGTCTTCGATTGCCCGGGCACCAGCGTCACGTAATTGTCGCTGTAGAAGACAGGCAGCACGCGCTGGCCGGATTTTCTGCGCAGCTGCACATGCGCCATCAAGGCGATGCTCTCCGTCGGATTGTGCAGGGTGACCCGCAACAGCCTCCGGCCTGCAATTGTTCCTTGGAGCGGATTGACGGTTGCAGTCAGCTTGACCATCGGCAGTTGATTGAGTGCGGTGAGGTCGTCAGGACTGTCAGGAAGAGCGCGCCAATAGAAATTGGTCGAAATGATTTGGCCGGCCGCATTGCGCAGGTCAAGCTTGATGAAGTGAACGGCCGAGACTAACGCCGGAAAGTCGATGGGGCCCAGATTGGTAGCAACATCGGGAGCGGCATCGAGCCTGGTTTCGTGCTCCCAGGCGAGCGAGCCGTCGAGGTTGTAGACCGCGACGTGCGCGCGCAGGCCGGTCACGGGTTCGGGCTTGTTGTTGATGACCTGCACATTGCCGGTAGCTTCGTTGAACTGGATGTGCACGAGCTCGGACGCGTGCATGACGGCGAAGTACGACGACATTGGCTCAAGATCATAGTGGTAAATCTGCCAAACGAAGCTGGGCTGCGCGGGATTGCTCATCCAGGTGATGACGGCCGTGGTGGGATGGAAGAGCTGCGCGTTGCGACCCTCATACATGGCGCGGAAAGCCTCGTAATTAGCCATCTGCGCCTTGCGCACAAAGTCGGCGAGGTTTGCGAACTTGCCGTAGCGGCCGGCGAGGATCAGCGGGTACAGATCGCCGTGTTGATTTCCCTTCGCGAGGTCGTGCGCTGCCCAATCGTCGTCGATCGTCTCCCAATCTTTTTCGGGCATCATGCCGCGAATGGATTCAAGCGTGGGGATGGAGGCGCTGCCGGTTTCGGTTTTAAAATAGTCGTCGTAGACGTTGTAGAACTCGCGCGGCGCGCGCCAGTAATACGGTCCGTGCGAGCGCACACCCGGGCCATCGGTCGAATTCGGCCAATAGAGGCGCACGTGATCGACTTCGGCGAGAAGCGTGCGCAGAGCGGCGTCGATCTCAGGCGGCGGATCGCCCTCATTGCGCGCGCACCACAGGATGATTGAAGGGTGGTTGCGATAACGCAGAACTTTGTCGCGCACATTCGCAACATAGGTAGAAATGTCGGTGGGATCGGGGCCGTCGAGTGGATTCGGTTGGAAGAATTCGTCCCACACGAGGAGACCGTACTCGTCGCAAAGCTCGTAGAAGTCCTCGCCGGTGCTTTGGCCGACCCAGTTGCGAATCAGATTGAGATTGGCGAGCTTGTGCAAGCGAATCTCGGTATCGAGCCTCTCGCGCGGGATGCGCTTCAACGCTTCGTCAAGGCCCCAATCGCCGCCGCGAATGAAGATTGGCACGCCGTTGACGGAGATTGTGAGGGTGTCGGTGCCGGGAACGGAGTAGCTGATTTTGCGGATGCCGAAGTTGACATCCTGCGCATCGGAGATGGTGGCGCCGGTTCTGAATTCGAGGTGCAATTTGTACATCGGCTGCGCGCCGTAGCCGTTGGGCCACCAGAGTCGCGGATGCTCGATGTGCAGGGCCGGCGTGTTGGTTGCATCGAAGGTGATTTGTTGTGTTGTGTGCGGCGCGAGGGTCACTTGTCGCGCGAAGACAACATTTTCGATTGTGCCGCGGACTTCACCCGCGATCGGGTCGTCGCTCACGTTTTCGACCGTAGTTTTAACGGTGAGGTCGGAAGAGTCGGTTCTAGGAAGCGGCAGATCGCTGGTGACGAGCGGGTTTTCAATGACAACGGAGCCGGTGGCAGCAAGAAAAACCTTCTGCCAGATGCCGGTGTCGCGATCGCGCACGGCATCGAGCCAGTCCCAGCCGATGGTGGAAAGAAACGTCGGACCATCGAGCGCAGTGAAGCCGCCGTTCTGGCCGACGCCATTGCGAAGCGTGTGTTCGTGCGGGACGCCGGGATTCGGCTCCGGAGTGACCAGGACGGCGACTACGGCGAGCTGGCCGGGTTTTACTTGCGCGGTGATGTCAAAGATGCCGCGAATGAAGGCACCGCGCGTTGTGCCCACCTGCGCACCGTTCACCCAGACTTCGGCGGAGTAGTTGATGCCGTCAAAGTTGAGCCAGATGTGGCGATCCGCGTAGGCAATGGGAATGCGAACAACGGTGCGATACCAATACGAAGTGTGGACCAGGCTCTCGGGAATGATCTCCGGGCGTTCGTTCTCGCCATAGAGCGGCTCGGGATAGACGTGGTCGTTGACGAGAGATGTGAGGATGGTTCCCGGAACCGTGGCCGCGTACCAGCCGCTGGCGTCCAAACCGGCGGCCGAAACCTGTGCGCCGGTTTGCGGCACTTTCGCTACATCCTGCAATTGCCATCCGGAGGCGAGAGTAAGTGGCTGCGGCGGTGCGGCGGCTACAGAAGTTTCCGGCGCGAGGACCGCCATGACTGAAACCAAGGCGGAAACACAAAGGCAAACTGGCGAGAGACAGGTCTTCAACGAAGGGCTCCCTTAATGCTTGAGTGGCGGGGCAAATCTGCTTGGGTGCACGCCCAACAGTGTCTCAAATCCGGCTGGCTTCCGGCGGTCGGCGGCCAACTTGTAATAATCGCATCATGGAGTTCCAACGATCTTCCGGAGTCTTGCTGCATATAAGCTCGCTGCCGTCTTATGGCGGCATCGGCGATCTGGGCCCCGCAGCGCACGAGTTTCTTGGTTTTCTGGTTCGCGCCAAGCAGCATGTGTGGCAGGTTTTGCCGCTGTGCCCCACCGGATATGGCAACTCGCCGTACGCGGGGTCGTCTGCATTCGCGGGAAATCCGTCGCTCATCAGCCTGGAATTGCTCGCCGACTGGGGCTGGATTGATGGTGCGCGAATTGCCGGGTTGGCCGGTCGCTCCGGAGCGGTCGACTTTGATGAAGTGGAGCGGCGGAAACTACCGCTGCTCGAGGAGGCGGCTGGAAATTTTCTGGATCACGGGCCGAACTCGCCGAAATTCGAAGACGATTGGGCCGATTTTGAAGATTTCTGCCTCGATGAGGCGGCATGGCTCAACGACTATGCGCTTTACGCCGTACTGCGCCGTGTGCATCAAACCGGGGCGTGGACCGACTGGCCGGAGCCGCTGCGGCGGCGTGATCCGCAAGCATTGGCGCAGGCTGAAGCGGAGCATGGGCGCGCGGTGGCAATCGAGCGGGTCCTACAGTTCGCTTTCACGCGGCAGTGGGAGCAATTGCAAGACGCAGCCGAGAAGAATGGAATCAGAATTTTGGGCGACGTAGCCATTTTTGTGAATATGGATTCAGCCGACGTTTGGGTCCATCCGGGAATCTTCGAGCTGGACGACGACCTAAAGCCCATTCGCATCGCAGGTGTTCCTCCGGACTATTTTTCACCGACGGGGCAGCGTTGGGGAAATCCACTTTATCGCTGGGATGTATTGGCCGCGCCCAACTCAAACGGAATTCGATTTGACTGGTGGGTCGACCGCATCAACCGCGCTGTGGAGCTCTATGACATTGTGCGCCTCGATCACTTTCGCGGATTCGAGGCTTATTGGGCGATTCCCGCAGAAGAAGAAACCGCAATCAAGGGCGAGTGGACCAAGGCGCCGGGGCTGGAGCTGTTTCGCGCGCTTGAGGCGGCGCTCGGTCCGCTGCCGCTGGTGGCCGAAGACCTGGGCCTCATTACGCCGGAGGTTGACTCACTGCGGCTGGAGCTGGGAATGCCAGGCATGAAGGTGTTGCAGTTCGGATTCAGCGATAAGGGCGCACACACGCACCTGCCGCAGCAATTTACGCGGCACACAGTGGCCTATACCGGCACGCACGACAACGATACGACACAGGGATGGTGGAACACCGCCGGCAAAGCGGAGCACGCGGCCGTTGAGGCTCTCGTGGGCCCGGTCGGCGACCGGCCGGCGTGGCCGCTGATCCGCGCCGCAGAGGCGAGCGTGGCAGAGATAGCGATAGTTCCCGCGCAGGATTTGCTGGAGATGGGATCTGAAGCGCGCATGAATACGCCTGCGGTGCCTGCTGGGAATTGGAGCTGGCGCGCGCCAGAGAATTGCTGGACGGATGAAATAGCGGTGCGGTTGGCGGCGATCGCCGAGGTCACGGACAGGGACAATGATCCGCTGGGCGAACCTGGAATAGGATCGCCTGCGTAGGCGGCGGCTATCGATAGCTTGAATCGTCGAAGCGGCTCATGTCGATTGAGTCGTCAAGAACTCCCAGAGTAACGACGGCGAAGGTGAAAACGGTGGTCTCCGGTTCGAGATGGCCGCCGAAAGCCTTATCGGCGTTGGCCAATGTGATGTGCGGATGAATGCGGCCGTTCATCACCATGCCGCTCATGCCGATGATGTCGGCTGGCGCGGTGGGGTTCTTGATGAAGAGATCCTTCGACGGCAGGTCGCGATTCGACACCATGTGAACCTGGTAGCCGCGCACCGATCCAAAGGCAGACAGGATTACGGCATTCTGGATCTTCTCCTGCGCGACCATCTTTTCGAGGCCGGTGAGCAGATCGGTCCCGAACTTGAAACGCAATACAACAACTCGCTCCAGATGGCCGCTGGCGGCTAAGACGTCGGGGACATCGGGGCTGTTCGGCTTTGAGTCGACAGCCGGATTGCTATTGGCGTGGCTGACCTCGCGGCGCGTCTCTTGAGCTGGCAGCGCCGTGGACGCGGCGAAGAGTGCGACGACGAAGAGCTTTTTCATTGGAATTCTCTCTGGTGACGAGTGCCGGGCCGCACGCGGTAAAAGCCGCCTGTCTCCTCCGTCGGCTTTTCCTGACTCCGACGCTTAGAACGGAATATCGTCGTCGGAGATTTCGGCAGACTGGGCGAAGTCATCCTGGCCGGCGGGCACGCGCTGGTCTTCGTTGACCGCGGCATTCGAAGAGCTCGACGAACGGCTATAACCGCCGCCCCCACCCGACGAATCGTCTCGCCCGGAGAGCAGCGAGAGATCATTGACGATAATTTCGGTGCGGTAGCGCTTGGCCTTGGTTTCCTTGTCTTCCCAACTGCGCGTCTGAATCTTGCCTTCAATAAAAAGCTTGGAACCTTTCTTTACGTAATCGCGGACGATCTCGGCGGTGCGCTTGAAGGCGACCAGATTGTGCCACTCGGTGCGATCCTGCCAGTTGCCCTGCGGGTCCTGAGTGCGGTCGCTGGTGGCGAGAGTGAAATTGGCCACCATGGTGCCGCTGGGGGTGGAGCGAATCTCAGGGTCTTTGCCCACGTTGCCTAGAAGGAAAACTTTGTTGACGCTCTTAGCCATGTTCTTGCTCTCCTCGTGTTTCAGAGCCGGCGCAGCGAGTGTGCCGCAGGTCCGGGCTATTCTTGAAGAAATCGGTTCGGCCCTCGCAAGGAACCGCGCGGCAGCTGCTGTTATCCAGACAGAATCTTAATATACCGCTCGAGTTCGGTGTTTTGGTGTGATGCGATTCACAGCTTTATGCGGGACACGCCGCTTCGGGCGGTAGCGCACTAGCTCATCCGAGCCTGCTCGCGAAACTGATGCGCGACGGCTTCAAGAAAAGTCTCCACGCTCGTGTCCTGCGGAATAGCGAGACCCGATTTAGCGCAAACAGCCGAGGCGATGCGGCTGGCCAGGGCGGCGCGAGTGGTGAGGTCCATGTCGAGGCGGCGAGTGAAGAAGCTTTCCAGCACTTCGAGGTCGGAACCGGAAAGCTTGGCCAGCGCCGTCGCAGGCAATATGACGCGCAGATGCGGCGGCCGATCCCACGAATCGTGGCCCGTCTTTGAAGGGCCGGCCGGAGTGATGGGCGACGGCGCGATCAGCGTTGGCGCCGTGAAGGTGCGCGATGCGCTCTCGCCCCAGTGGGGCGAATCGACTTCGCGATCGCGGACGACCAGGGTTCCGGCAACCATGTCACCAAGCCGCTGATTGCGCCGGCTGAGAAAGATCATGACGATTCCGACCGCGTAGAAACTGGGCAAGCCGTCGACATACCGGACCAGGTTGCGCGCTAGCGCTTCAACAAAATTGATGCCGCGGCCTGATTGATGAATGACGCGAATCTTCGCCACCCGCTTGCCCGGCGTGCGTCCGTTGCTGAAGGCCTCAAAGAGCGCAAAATATCCCCAGTGCATCACGAAAACAATCAGGAGAGCGATACCGATTGCCCAGTTTGCCGAAATGCGGCCGAAGATGCTGAACGCCGGAATAACAACCAGGGCCAGGAGAAAGAAAATGAAAAACGCGAATCCCCAAATGAGGTAATCGACGAGGATGGCGATGAAGCGGCTGCCGATGCCTGCGAGCGGCAACTCGATGGCCACGAGCTCCGGGGTGTCGATGTTAAGCTGATCTCCAACCGGCTCCATGGCGACTATTCTCTCCAATCAGTGGCTCCAAAAGCGCCGCCCTTACTGGGACCGCTTGGCCGCGCTGCTGGGTGAGGCCAGCGCAGGCGGAGTGCGGCGGCTTTCACGCGCCGAGTTGCGCGAGACCGCGCTGCTTTACAGGCAGGTCGCGAGCGATGTGTCCAATCTGCGCCAGGACGCTACTGCGCGGGCCTATGCCGAGCACGTCAACCAGTTATTGGCTCGCGCCCACCATATCATCTATTCCAGCCGGCGCAAAGGCTTCCTGAAGATTTTCTATTTTCTGCGCGACGAGTACCCGCTTATTGTGCAGCGGCAGATTCGTTATGTGCTGCTGGCTCTGGTCATGACGCTGGGTGGCGCACTGCTGGGGTCGGTGCTGACGCTGGCGCGCCCGCAGTTCATGCGCCATATGCTTGGGCCGGCGATGGTTGAGACAATCGAGCGCCACGAGATGTGGACTCATTCGATTGTCGGCGTTGAACCCGTGGCTTCGAGCGCGATCATGACGAACAATCTCAGCGTCTGCTTTGTGGCATTCGCGGGCGGAATCATCTTCGGCCTCGGGACGATCTACTCGATGTTTTTTAATGGGCTACTGCTTGGGGTCATCGGCGTGGCCTGCGCGCAACACGGAATGTCGGTTGACCTGTGGAGCTTTGTGGCTCCGCACGGCTCGCTGGAACTGCCATCGATCATTCTTGCCGGCGGCGCGGGGTTGCGCCTCGCGCAGGGCGTGCTCTTTCCGGGGCTCTATCGACGGCGCGACTCGATAGCGCTGGCAGGCGTGGAAGCAACGCGGCTTGTCTCGGGCGTTATTCCGCTGCTTGTGATTGCGGGATCGCTGGAGGGATTTTTTTCGCCGTCCAATGCGCCGGTTCCGCTCAAATTCACTGTGGGCGGCTTGCTTTTCACGCTGTTGATGGTGTGGCTTTTCCGGCCGGTGAGGCCGGCAAATGAGATTGGGCGATAAACGGGCCAGCCAGCTCTAGACCATCGCACGCTCTTTTACTCTTAAATATTGGTTCAGCACAGCAGGGGTCACCTGCGCGGGATCGAGATCGAGGGTGAGCGCGCCTTGATCGCGGAGACGGGCCAGAAGAAGTTCGCGGCGGGTGGTCAGCTCCTGCGCAGCGGAAGCGCGAAACATTTCTTCCACATTCTTAGGACGCGCATTTGCGATGGCTGCGACGTCGGGCTGGGCCATGGCGACAAACAAAAGTACATGCCGATGGAGCAATTGCATGGCGCCGTCGATGACTTCGGGGCGCATGGCGGTTTCGGCCAGGTCAGTTATCCAAAGAATGAGTGCGCGGCGTGGCTGCCAACGATTCAGCGTGGCCGTGGCGCGCAGGTGGTCAGCTTCGCTTAATTCTGCACGCGCCTGCGCGAGAGCTTCGACAATTTGCCGCAGGTGCGCATGGCCGCGGCCGGGAAGCACGCGCTGCTGCACATTTTGGCCGTAGACGAGAAGTCCGACGCGATCGCCGGAAAAAAGCGCCAGTTGGGCAAGGGCCACGGCGGTGGAGCAGGCGTAGTCGAGCTTGGAGTGGCCGCGGCGGTTATGCGCATCGGCGTTGTCAAGGATTCTGCCGCGCAGCAACCGGCCTGCGTCGAGAACGATCCAGACTGCCTGGCTGCGTTCAGTCTGATAGCGGCGCGTGACCAACTGGCCACGGCGCGCAGTAGCCGTCCAGCAGACGTCGCGCAGGTCGTCGCCCTCGAGATACTCGCGGAGACTCTCGAAATCGCGGCCCAATCCGCGCTCCCGCGCGCGGCGAAGTTGCAGTTCGATCTGGCGTCCGCGGGCAAGAAAAATCTCCTGGTCTTCACCTTGGCGCAATGCCGGATACACACGCACAGGCTGCTCAAGCGGGGCCATGGCCCAGCGCTCCACGAGGCCGAGCGGAGAGCCGTATCGAATGTAGACAGCTCCGGCGCAGACGTCGCCGCGATCGCGCGGCTCGATTTTGTAGCGCAGCGTTGCACGAACGCGGGGAAAGACGCGCAGATGGTGCGTGGCTGGCGCGGCCACTAGTGCGTCAGGCAAGTCATCAACCAGATGGCACTCAAGAATCGTCTCTGCGCTGTGGTAGACGCTGAGTTCGATTTCAGTTTCGCTGTCGAGCGCGGGCGCGTTGCTCCAGGAGCGTTCGATTGAGATTTGTTGCGCAGCCGGCAAACGTAGTCCGTCAAGAACGGCCGCGAGCAACACTAGCGCGTCCCAGATCAGCATTCCGTATCCCCAGGTAGCGCGAAAGAACCCCGGCAGCGCGAACAGAAGACCCGCGGCCAGCAGCCAAATGGTGCGCGGCGTGAGGCCGAAGGCGAGGCGGTCGCGAGGGACGCAGGCGGCGCGAATCGGCTCGGGATGGAGGGATGAAGAAATCATCCGCGGGGAACCGCAACCGCGGCGACAACGTCGTTGAGGACGCGATCGGCGTCGAATCCCTCCAGCTCCGCCTCCGGCTTGAGAAGAATGCGATGGCGGAGGACAGGAAGAACGGCGCGCTTGACGTCGTCGGGAATAATGTAGTCGCGGTCTTCGAATGCCGCAAACGCCTGCGCGACGCGCAGCAGGCAGATGGCGGCGCGCGGGCTCGCGCCGAGCGCCAGCATTGGCCACTCGCGCGTACGGCGGACGAGATCGAGAATGTAGCCATAGAGATCGCTCTCTACGCGGATGGCGCGAATTTCATCGCGCGCAGAAGCGAGAAGCTGGGCGGAGAGCGGCTGAATCTTCGCATCTTCGAGCAGGTTTGCGCTGCTGCTGTTGTGGTGCCGCTCGAGCATTTGCCGTTCTTCGTCCGGGGCCGGGTAGCTCACTTTGATTTTGAGCAGGAAGCGGTCGAGCTGCGCTTCTGGCAACGGATAGGTGCCTTCGAAATCGATGGGGTTTTCCGTGGCGAAGACGGTGAACCAGGGCGGAAGCGGACGCTGAACACCATCGCTCGTCACCTGGCGCTCTTCCATACATTCGAGCAGCGCTGCCTGCGTGCGCGGCGGCATGCGATTGATTTCGTCGACGAGCAATAGATCGGTGAAGACCGGGCCGGCGTGGAAAGCAAATGTGTCGGTGCCGGGACGAAACACTGTGGTACCAAGAATATCGGCGGGCATCAGGTCCGGCGTGGCCTGCACGCGCTGGAAGCCGAGGCCAAGCAGGCGGCCGACCGATTTCACGATGAGCGTCTTGGCGATGCCCGGCACGCCTTCGAGCAATGCGTGGCCCTGCGTCAACACAGCGACAAGAACTTCGCCGATTACTTCACTCTGCCCGGCGATTACGCGTCCAAGCTCTGCGCGCGATGCGGCGAGCAACTGTTGCGTCGCCGGCAATGCCGCGTTCGGCAGTTGTGAGCCTTGTTCCTGATTCGTTTCCTCGGTCATTCCTGTCTCCTTGCTTCCAGCTTCGTTGATCTTAATGTTCGCGCGAATCCAATTCTCCGCGCATTTGGTTCTCACTTTCGTGCCAGCCCTGCGCGCGCCACCGCGATGAGCAACTCACTGTGGCGGCTGAGCGCCTGCACTAGCGCCAACGCGTTTTTTGGCGGCAGCTTGTCGTTGGCCGTGGCTGCTTCGCAGTCGGCCAGATCTTTTTCGAGCTCTGGTGCGGCCTGCGGAAAGCGGCGACGGAGCGCGAGGCTCAGCTCCTCCGCGTTCATCTTCGCCCCTTTCAGCCCGCACAGATCGCCCATTTTGCGGCGGAAGCGTTCATAGGCGAGTTCGACCGCTGTTGACGAGGCATTGGCTTCGGCGTAGAGCGAACCCAGCGCTTCGAGAAATTCGACGGGAGTGGCGCGAACAGGAGCGGGCAAGTCGCGCACAGGCCCGCGCCTGCGGCTGAAGCTGAAAAGAATCAGCAGTGCGATCGCAAACAGGCCGACGCGCAGCATCCACATCGCAGGCCCATTCGCATAGAACCACTCGGTGCGTGTCTCGCCGTGCAGCGATTCGTCCCAGTAGATGTGGTGATCTTCGCGCGAGCCGAGCGCATTCAGAAAGAGATTGAGATTATTTGCGCGGCCTATCGAGCCGTTCTCGAGAGGCGTAGAGCTTGCCCACCAAACAACTTCGCCTTTTCCATGGGCGTACTCGACAACGGCCGGCGCGCCCTCGCAGTTGTATTGCACGCGGTCGAGCGGCCGATCGAAACCCCATCCAGCTTCGGGAACCATCCACACTTCGCCGGAGCCGGCCAGCGAATCGAGACCCTGCGGCGTGAGTTTACAAGCCACTTCAAACTGCGTCGGAGGCTGTGCGTCGCTTTCCGGAACAAGGTGGCCACCCGCCCAGCCAGTTACCAATACGCGGCCACCGCTGGCTACGATGTCGCGCACAGCCTTGAGATCCTCCTCCGCGATATTCTCCGGATCGGGCTCGGCCAGGATGACCACGGTCTGCGCGTCGGCGCGTTGCGCCAAATCGCTCAGCGGCTGCTCCCACCGCTCCACTGTGTAGTCGCTGGCGCCAAGCAATTCATAGGCGGCGCGCGCGCCGTGCTTGCCGGTCAGGTAGGAGCTGGGCACAGTGCTGTCGTCGTCATTTTGGTTGCGCGAAAAAAATGCGGTGACGAATGCAAGCACGAGAACCGCGACTAGGCAGCCGATGAGCAGCCTGCGATCTTTGGCGTCGAGTGAGGCGAGCAGCTTCATTCCGCGGCCACCCCCAGCGCAGCAGCCTGCTCCAGTGCAGCGTTGAAGTCTGAGGCCTGAGCTTCGCGGCCGCCGTACCAGGTGCGCTCAAAGCTTTTGGTGAGCGCCTTCAGATTTGTTTTCCGCGGATCGGTTGCAGCGAGCAGCGCCAGATATTCGCGCGGAGTGCGGGCGCGGTCAGCCGGCCACAGGCGCATTGATTCAAGGCGTGCAATCGATGCCCAATAGACGAAGTGAATCGCTTCGCGCCACAGACCCCGGGCTGCCATTGCCTGCGCGTCGCGGAGCCACAACTGCCATTCGCGCGCCGAGGGGGCTCCGAGAGCCGGCTCAACGTCGGGAATGAGACGAATGCGAGAGCGCCGCTCGATGCGCAGAAGAAACCAGACCAGCGCGGTGCAAATGGCGACGAGCAAATGAATGCGCAGCAGCCATGCGATCCACGGGGCATGCGAGCCAAAGCGAATCAGACCGGAGAAGACCTTGTCGAGCAAGTTGCCAAGCCACTCGCGGAATCGAGCCAGGGCCGACACCTGCGTGACGGTCTGGTAGGCGCGTTGCGCGAGGATGGACTTCATCGAGGCTCGCTCGCTGCTGTAATCGGGGCTGGGCTCGAGCGGGCTGCCTGCCTGCGTCGCGTCATCCTGCAGGCGCTGACGGGCGGCCGAAAGCAAATCATCCACCGAAGCTGGTTTGTCGTCGGTGCCAGGAATTGCGGCGAAGATACTTTTGTCGGGAGTGCCGGATTTCTTCGCGGCGCGCGCCAGCACGGAGCGCAGCCAGTCATAACGGACTTCACGCGTCTGCGAGGTCGCTCCAGCCAGCCATTGCACGCGGTCGTCGGGACCAACCTGCGCAGGGTCGCAGGCGGAGAAACTTGTCTGCGCCGCGGCGGCTCCAGACCGCTGCTTTTGGCAAGCGGAAACAATGGAGTCGAGATTTTGGAGCTGTTGCTGGTATTGCTCCAGGCTCAAATCGTGCCAGCCCGAGTCGGAAGGCAGTTCCTGTGAGCGCCCGGCGATAGGCTCGGAAAGCGAGACCGCAAGCAAAGTGAAGGCCGCGAAAGCGCGTGCGGCGCCATGGCGCGAACCTGAAAGCGGCCATCCCAATGTCATGGTTCTTCCACGGTATCAGGAGGGCCAATCGGACCAGAAATGCCTGCGCCTTCGGTTGGCGCCGTCGCGGATACAGTCTGCGCAAGTCCCGCTTGCTGCATCATCCACTCAATGTCGAAGCCTTCTTTGCGGACGCGCTGATCGTAGTAAAAGAGGACGAGCGCAATCGCAGAGACGGGAGCGATGAGCACCTGGAGCGCGAAATCCATGACAACGCGCACGATTTCGGCGGCGATGAAAGCAGTGGAAGATTGCGGTGCCCCGCCGCCGTGAGCTGCGGCGATAAAAATGACGATCATGGAAGGAATCGCAGAGAGCATGGAGACAGCAAAGGACAACGCGATAACCAGCAGATACATCACCAGAATGCGCCCGCGCGTCCCCTGGCTCAACTTCCAGGCGCGCTGCAGCGACTCCCACGCAGGCTTATTTTCTACCACGCATACTGGAAAGCCTAGCGAGTATCCCAGCGCGAGCCAGACGACGATCACAAAAGCGGCTGCCCCAAAGAGAAAAGCGACAAAGCCGAGAGCCAGACCGCCCGCTGTGCCAGCTCCAGGAGCCAGATAGAGCAGAACGGTAATGACGACCACCGCAGTTGCGATCGGAATGAACCCGATTACGATGCCCTGCAGGATCATGAACCAGAGGTAGCGCCAGAACTGCGGTTTGACCGCCTCAAGCGCGCTCCGAATCGTGAATCCTTCGCCGCGATGCGCACTAGCTGCGGCTCCAGCGAGTCCCGCGCGGGAGAAAACAGCAGCTGCGATGTAGACCGGCAGCGCGACAAGGACCAGCGCCCCAATCAGGGCGGCAAAAGCCCCCGTCATTTCAAGATTGTTGATGGTGATCGAGCTGAAGAAAGTTTTCCAGATCGCCCCTGCCACGGCGCTCACTCCGACAATCACGCCAATGGGCAAAGCCGCCACTCCGACAAAGAGCCAGAAGTTGCGGCGATAGAGTTGCGCGGTGCGATCGAGAATCTCGCCGAGCGTGGCGGGCCGAAATGTTTCGCTCATGGATGTGCTCGCATGATCAGAAATTTTGTGCCGCCGGCAATTCAGGCTGCGGCGAGAGCCCGGCGGCATGCATCATCCACTCGATATCGAAGCCTTCCTTGCGAATGCGCTGGTCGTAATAGAAAAGAGTAAGGCCGATGGAGTAAATGGGGCCGATCAAAGAACTCGATACGAACACGCCGACCTGTTGAAACATCAACCAGCCCACAGGCAAAGGGTGGCCGGGGTGCTTCACAGCGAGGGCGATCAGGGGAAAGCCAAACAATATTCCCAGCAACATTCGCACCGCATAGACCAGAAGGCCGAGAACAAAGATGCGCCCGCGCGAACCCAGACTCAACTGGATACTGCGTTTGATTGCGCTTGTGGCCCGCAATTCTTCAACCACGCACGCCGGCACCGCCAGTGAATAGCGCAGCGACATCCACACGCCATGCAGCGTAGCCAATATGAGAAACGGCGAAAGAACGAGCATTCCGAGGCCCGCGGCCATGATCGCGCCGGGGTTGCGCTGAGCCGCACCCTGCATCGCCATTGGATTAGTCATGAAGTCGTGAGGAAGAACCGTAAACGCGACGGCAATAAAGACTACGTACAGGGCGGCGAACGGCGCCCACGCGCGGAAACCGGTGATGGTCATGAGCCACAGGTAAGTGCGCAGGCGAGGCAAAACGCTTTTCGCGGCGGCGCGAATCGATGCGGGTTTATCCAGATAGACCCAGGCCACAGCGCGATTGTTGGCCGCGATTGAGAGACCGGCCAGCATCAGAATCACGAGCGCTTCAAAAACAGCGCCCGAAGCAGTACCCCACTGGAAATGCGCCATCATGTTCGGATAGCCGAGCAGGACGAGCGAACGTACGTAAAGAAGCTGAACGGCAAGCATGATTCCGGCGAAGATGGACGAGATTCCCACGAAGAGCAAGAAATGATTGCGGTAGAGTTCGGCGGTGCGGTCAAGGATTTCGCCGAGGGCCATCGGCCTGAGCTGACTGTTCATATCGATCCCTGAGTCTCCGATTTATCCAATGGCGGCTGCGCAACTACGCGCTCCCCTTTACAGCGTTTGTACAATTCCAGACCCAGGCGGGAAGGAGTGATGTCAAAGTTTTCCGTGGGCAGATAAGAAGTGAAATCGAAAACCCTCTCAATCAATCCCGAGTTAAATAAGTATGCGGTCTCCACAGCAACTCTTGAGGGATCATAAATACCTGTAAGCCGAGTCATCTCCGCCGGCGTAAAGACGATTCGCGCGCGGGGAGGAGAATCGGAATCGCCGATGAGGTCCTTCACCTTGTTACAAGCAGTAACCAGGATCAGGCCTTGGGTGGGCGTCACATTCACGAGCAGATCGATAAAGGCGCTGCTGGATTTGTCGTTTGCATCCAGATGGCAGGAGGTGACGAACAGGCCAATCCATAGCTGCCTTGTCAGATCATCCTGCGCCCAAGACCCATATTTAAGTAGGCTCGACACAATCCCGGGATGAGCGCGCATTTTGTTCGCATCAGTTTCCGAAGCCAGCAGCTTTTCCGCGCCGAGCGCAACTTCGAAGGCGTTCTCCGTTCGAGGTCCATCCAACTCTCCGCCGAGCAGCAAAATGGCTTCGTTGGCTTCGGCGTGGCATAGCCGATACAGGAACAGGGCTGTTCGCATCATCTTGATTGCGTACGCGAGGTCCTTGGGGTCGGTGAGGACGGCTGAATCCGCGACCAGGACCCTCCAAAGTTCCGGATCGAAGTCCGTGGGCAGAACGAACGACAATCCCACGCCATCTTCGTCGGTCCTGACGACCAGCGCCTGAACTGAGATCTGCTGCTGTTCACCTTTCTCCAGCCAACCTTCCACTTCTATTGCCAGTGGGATCACCTCGCCAACGGGCCAGCGTTCTTGAGTGTGCAGATAAAGCCCCGACGAGCTAATATCCGCGACGGTGGATTTCTTCGAAGCCGGGTTGTTCGCCTGCCAGGCTACAAATCCCAAGGGGACTCGTCGTTCCGCCCTCGGCTTCTCCGGATGACCTAGCCTCCGGACCCAGCTCTTCCATTGATTCACGGCGGTCATCTCCTCAAAGATCTATCTTGGTTGCGGAGTTCGGTTGGAGCCGTCGCCCAAAAATTTGTGGCGGCGCGATAGCCAGTGTTGCCGAGCCCGGAATGCCTTGCGCCTGAATGTCCTGGCCCTCAATGTCTTGATTGACGTACATGATACTAAGCGGATCATAGAAATTCCCAGATGCCGTTGGAGTTTGCAAAAAAGCAGCGTCTGATTGGTTGTTAAACCAAAGGCTATGTTGGGGTTGCACAAGTCAATTTGGTTGAATTCGAGCAAAGTCCGGGAGGCTGAGTCCACGTCCGAAACTTGGGCTCCTATCGAACGCGGGTCGGAGTTTCTTAGGCGGAGTCGCCAGGATTGCTTGAAAAATCTTCGGATTTCTGGTAACTAATCTTTTAGTTGGTCGTCTATAGAAACGTCGATGCGCCGGGTCCGACAGATCTTCACAATGAGATCAATCAGTTAACGATGCCGCCAAGAAAATCAAACACGCTGACCGAAGCTGAGCTGAGGCTGATGAAGATTCTCTGGCGGCGAGGCGAATCGGCCGTCACAGATATGGTGGATGCGCTGCCGGAAGGCGAACAGCTTGCTTATAACTCAGTGCTGACTACGATTCGGATTCTGGAGCAGAAGGGCTACGTCGAGCATCGCCAGGAAGGGCGCGCATTCGTCTACTGGCCGTGCGTTCAAGAAAATGAAGCGAGCAGTTCAGAGGTACGCAACGTGCTGAGCAGATTTTTCGGCAACTCGCGCGAGAAGCTGGTGTTGAGCCTGTTGGACGACGAGGGGATTTCGGCTGAGGAACTGGCCCGGCTGCGCGACGCGATTCGCAGCGCGTCTCCGGATAGGGAAGCAATGCGGGACGCGACGCCGATTAAGAAAAGGGGCGGAAGATAAGAATGCCGCTGATGCACATGGCCAATGCAATCTTCAAAGTGCTGGCTGACTGGGGCAGCGCGATGTTTCCCGCATTTGCGCGAGCCGCCGCACCGGCAGCGGTCGCGGCTTTGTGGCAGGGCGCAGCGGTTGCAGTCGCCCTGGCTCTCTGCATGCGGTTCGAGCCCCGCGTCTCCGCGGCGCACCGGTTTGCTTTGTGGGCCGCAGGATTTGCGGTGGTGGTTGGGTTGCCACTTCTGCCGTTGGTCATGCATTCGTTGTTTGGGCATTCAAGCGGCGCGGGCGCAGGAGCGCCGATTGCCGAAGCGGCGGCGAAGCCGTTGTTGCATCTCGATATTCGCTGGGCATTCATCATTGCGGCCACCTGGCTTGCGGCTTCAGCAATCCGCGCAGGCGACCTCGCGCTCCACGCGCTGCGCGTAAGGAGATTGTGGAAGGCTGCGAGTCCAGTTGAGATTGAAGTCGGGGCGGCTTCTGGGGTCCGCGAAGTGCTGGCGGCAAGTTCGGGTGCGCGACGCATTGAGATTTGCACGACGCGCGATCTTGACTGCCCGAGTGTGATCGGATTCTTTGCGCCGCGCATTCTTATTCCCGAGTGGCTCTTCTCACGGCTGACGCCGGGCGAGCTCGAGCAAGTGGTTCTGCATGAGACCGAGCATCTCCGGCGGCGCGACGACTGGACGAATTTGCTGCAGAAACTTTCGCTCGTTTTATTCCCATTGAATCCGGCACTCGCGTGGATGGAGCGGCGCCTTTGTCGCGAGCGCGAGATGGCGTGCGATGAGGGAGTGGTTCGGCGCACGCATGCTCCGCGCGCTTACGCGGCCTGCCTAACAACGCTGGCCGAGCGCGGACTTCAACAACGGGAATTGCTGCGCCGCGCTCATGCGCTGTCTTTGGGTGCGTTTACACGGCGGCCGGAGCTCGTTCACAGAGTCCATAGCATCCTGCGCCGAAAGCAGGCGCTGAATCCGCTGGCCGCGGCGGCGCTGGTCGGCGTGGTGGGATTCGGTTTGGTTGCGGGCGCGGTTGAACTTTCACACAGCCCGCAGTTGGTGGCGTTCGTCGCTGCGCCGGAGAGGGGTGCGCAGGTTGCGGCGCTCGCGACACTGAACGGACCCTCAGGCGCCGACGCCGCGGACGCGGTATTCCGTCCTGCGCAGCCTGTCGATATGGTAATGACCAGGGCGATGCAGGCGAGGGCGATTGAGGCGAAGGCGATTCTGTCCGCGAGGCGCAGCGATGCGATGGCGTCCGCTGCTGTTCGACCACTCCGCGACGATGAACGCTCGGCGGGAATCACGGAGACGGCGGCGACGAATACTTCGGGTGCGCCCAGCGAAGTGCCGGTGAAGGCCGTAGCACCAATTTCGGCAATGACTGACGGGCAGACGCAGGAATTTGTGGTTCTCACAACCTGGGAAGAGGTGCAGACTTCTTCGCCAAATTCGAGAATGATCGCCGATTATGAAACAGATGCAAGCCGGCAGGATGATGCTGCGGCTGGCCAGGCCGACGCAACGCGAAACGCGCAGATCACCGTCACGCGGATGATTCTGGTCTTTTATCCGGCAACCGCGACGACGGGCGCGCAACCAGTGCCAACAGCAGGTTCACAATCCCATCGGCCGCCCGCATCTTATGGCGGCTGGCTGTTTTTCCAACTCTAATCACGCAAATCAACACCAATTGGAGATGAAGCAATGTCGATGACAACTAATTCATTAGTAGCAAGAGCAAAGAAGCTTGCGGTTCCCGCGGGAATTCTCGTGACGGTTCTATTCGCCGCAGCATTTCTGTTTGATTACGGCAGAGCACACGCGGCGGCGGCTGCTGGGCCGCTGGATGAGAACAGCGTTTCGTCGCTGGTCGCGCTGGACAATGCGGTTGAAGCCGTGGCGTCGCGAGTGACGCCTGCGGTGGTCAACGTTGCCGTGACTTCGCGCGTTTCTGAGGATGAACAAAACTCCGATCAAAACTCAGGGCAAAACTCAGAGCAAGGCCCCGGAGACGGCGGGCATAATTTTGGCGGGATCAATCCGCAGGATTTGCCGCCAGGTTTTCGGCAGTTCTTCTTTGGGCCCGGTGGCCAACAGATGAAACCGCAGCCGCAGTTTGAACATGGAGTAGGGAGTGGAGTGATTCTCACGGCCGATGGCTACATCGTGACCAATGATCACGTGGTCGATGGCGCGACGCAGATACGCGTGACGTTAAATGATCGACGGATCTTTACCGCGAAGCTGATCGGTGAGGACAAATTAAATGATCTGGCCGTCATAAAAATCGACGCGCACGATCTGACCAGCGTGCCGTGGGGCGACTCGACCAAGGTGAAGCCGGGCGAGACCGTGCTGGCCTTTGGCAATCCATTCGGCAACTTTCCCTTTACGGTGACGCGTGGCATTATCAGCGGTCTCGATCGCCCCAATCCTTACAGGGACGATCCGCGCAAGCCGGGCGCGTTTATACAAACCGATGCGGCCATCAATCCCGGCAACTCCGGTGGCCCGCTGGTGAATGCGTACGGCGAAGTGATCGGCATCAACACATTCATCATTTCGGGCAGCGGATCGTTTGCCGGCGCGGGATTCGCGATTCCGGCGCAGATTGCGCAAACGTCGGCACAGGAGATCATCAAGAGCGGCAGCGTGCATCACGGGTACCTCGGCATCTTCATGAACGACGTGACGCCGGAGAATGCAGGCTTCTTTAATTTGCCTGATGCGGCCGGCGCAATCGTGAGCCAGGTCACGCCGGACTCGCCTGCGGGCCGCGCGGGTCTTGTGAGCGGCGACGTGCTGCGCGAGATCGACGGCAAGAAGATTCCGAATGGCGGAATGTTGCAAGTCGCCGTGAGCGAGATGACTCCGGGAACAGCGATCGAGCTGGGGATTCTGCGCGACGGCAAGCCACAAACGCTGCACGTTACCGTGGGCGAGTTCCACAAGGATGGCAGCGAAGCAGCCAGCAACGACGGGCCGGGCGCGGAACAGAAAGGCAGGCTGGGACTCGCGGTGGCTAACCTGACTCCCGATCTGCGGCAGCAGTTCAACGTGCCCGAACGCGTGAAGGGCGCGGTGATTCAAGCGGTGCGCCCCGGCAGCGCGGCTGAAGATGCGGGGCTGACAGCGGGCGATGTGATTCTCGGAGTCGATCGTCATCCCGTGGACGATGCGGACAGCTGTGTGAGCCAGCTTCATTCCGTGCCGGCAGGAAAAGATGTTCTGCTTCTGGTTTGGGCGAACGGAGGCGAGAGCTATCTGGTTCTGCATCCGGACGAGAATCAGCAGAACGGCGAGTAGCCGGCAACGAGTGACGGATAGCGAGTATTGGCCGGCGAGTGACGCTTGTTAGTTCAAGCGTTGCTGCCGGCCTTCGTCGTTACGAACGGTCAGCGCAGAACGAAGTCGTTACGCAAGGTTGTCGCTCTAGATTTGTCGCGCAGATTTTGAAACAAAACTGCGCCGATGATGCAACAAAGTTTCGCGATGCTGCGTCAGATGGAATGCAGAACGCATTGCGAATGCAGCGTCTGAATCTGAGTCAATTGCAAAATCGGCGGGGGAATGCCGGGACGGTTGTCCCGATGCTTCACGGGCAGGTGGAACGAAAACCGATTTCGTGAGGCAAAGGTCAAAGGGCCGTCGCGGTTTGGCGGTTCCAAGAGGCCGAGGTGGAGGGTCGGGGTCGCTCGGGGGGGAGATTCCGATTCAGAGACCTGGGACAACAAAGTGCCCCACTCGGCAGTCGGAGACGACTGTGAGTGGGGCGCTGTGTTGTTCCAAGACAGGGTACAAGGAATAGGGAAAAGGGAACGGCCGGCGCTAGCGAGGAGCCGCGACGGCGCGCGAGATTATTGGGTTGCCGGGGTCACTCCCACAATTCCACAATTCACTTTGGTGAGGCCCGTTACAGCCGGCCCGAGATCGAGGTCGCCGAATGATTCCGTGGTTCCCGGTTTAACCGCTCCGCCAGTCTGGTCAGTTAGGTCCACGTGCTTTTGCGCCAGATCAGCGCCGGTCTGGTCATACTGATCGCACTCCAGATCCGCCGACGCTATGCTCGTCTGCGAGTTGTTCACCCACTGCTGATTGGAGAGATGGAGATCTCCATTGATCACGTTCCAGTTGGTGGTGTAGACCTGCTGCGCGAGGATCGCGGCATTCGGTCCTGTAGCCGGCGGTGCGCCACCTGGCGGCGGCGTTGGCGCCTGGCTCTTCTGGTCGTGCGTGCCGATATACCAAAGCCCGAAGAGGACACCGCCAATAATGACTACCCACCAAGCTGCGCCGTGGTGTTTGGGCACTTCAGGCGGAGCGGCCATAATCGGGATTTGTCCTGGCGGAGGATAGTACTGCGGATAGGGCGCCACGGGCGGCGCTGTCGGAGCCGGCGCGTACTGGGCCGGGGCGGCTTGGACAGGTGCAACGGGGGGAGCGGCGACTGGAGTTGCCGCCGCGGGAGCAGCGGCAGTCGCGCTTACGTCGTTCCCGCAGTGTGCGCAGAATTGCTCATTGCCTGCTAACTGGGTTCCACATTTTGGGCAGAATGCCATACGATCCTCTTCTCTCTAATTTCTTCTCGAGCATGCTTGCGCATGCTGGTCCGGATTCGGACGGTCCGAGCCGATCAGGCTGGCCGTTCAATTCGGACCCTACATTTTGGGGATTGCTTACCACGAGGATTGTAAAGCTCGTGAGTGGCTCTGGGAAGAGTTTCGTCCGCGTCTGTGGGGCGAAGGCGGTGTCTACGAGAATCAGGGAACAAGGGAACGAGGACTAAGGGACTGAGGGACTGCTGATCAGTGAAGCAAGGGAGACAGATACGGAGAACAAGCGGTCGAGAGGCGAGGGCGACGAGGGCGATAATATGGCGAATGGACCAAGTGCCGGAAAAGGCCTGGAAAAGGCTGAAAAAAGGCTGAAAAGGGTCGATTTTACCCTCAAAATCCTCGTTTTTTCGACGCGACTTCTTGGAAAATTGCGCTGATGATAAAAGGGTTAATGGCACTTGCACCAAACGAAGTGCACCTTTTTTCGCATTTGGTGCAAAATCGGGCCGAGAAAGCGAATGGATGACGAACGACAATCGCGAAGATTCAGGGCCGGCAGAGATGATTTTAGAGGTGCGAAAATCGGTTGCGAAGAAGACTTGGTTAATCGTCATGGTTTGAGTATGAGCCGAAGTGGGGTAATTATCGGCAAAGTTGAGAGAGAAATTATGGAGCGGCGATCAGGTGAGGGATGAAGGGGTTCGAGGGTTTGTGGGGCGGTAGGGAACACGGGCAGGGGTTGACAGAAAGCGCGGTGTTGTCGCGAGCAAGTGGTTCCATCGAGAACCGGTGGTTGATGCTCCTCGATGGCAGGTCGCGCCGTGTCGGCTCCCCAGGTTTTTTCGCTGCGGATTTGTCGGGCTGATACGATTCAGTCGAGTTTCGGGTTCAATCCTGCTCTCCCCAGGTTTGCGCGTAGGTTTTGCCGTAGGGATAGAAGAGATCCTTGCGGCCCGCTTTCCAGGCGGCTCTCATCTCGGGCGTGGTGATGTCCCAGTCGGGGCGGCACTTGCGGGTGACTGCGCGCAGATCCTGGCGGAGCTCCTCTATTGTGGCGCGGCCGAAGAACCAATAGCCGTCGTAGATTTTATAGACGACGAGGCCCGGTTCGAGAACGATGATGTGGGGAATCATGGGATTGTGTTCGGGATCGGTGTATTCGGCAATGTCGAGATCTTTTTGAATGATGCGCCCGGCGTCAGAGAGAAACGGCCAGTGCGCGCCGACGCCTGAGCGGTACTCGTTGGTTGCCTCGATGGTGTCGGTGCTGATGGTGACGAGGCGGCAGTAACCGACCTCTATCTCAGGAAGGAACTGGACGAGGAGCTCGGATTGGCGGCGGTCTTTGGGGCAATATGCGCCGCGGCTGAGAAACAGAATCATAGGATTCTGGCCCTGAAGATCGGAGAGCTTGCGGCGCTTGGTCGCGTGATCGGTGAGCTCGTAATCGGGGAAGACGGCGCCGGGAATAATGTCGGATCGCATGGATGAAGGCTCCTGTTGCTGGAATCATCGACGGTTCTTGAGGCGGAATTTTCTTCTGGAACGTTTGAGTCGAAAAATTGCAGACCCTGACGATTTGATAACAGAAACGCGATCAACAAACAATGAGATCGGGTTCTTGCGTGCACGTTTTGCAGCTGAGCAGTCGCCTGTTGAAGATTCGTTTACCGCAGTGTGGTTAAATTGGGGCCTCAGATTGTGATTCACTGGTGAATGCAAAGGAGACGAGATGCCGACAATCAAAACGAAAGATGGAGTGGAGATTTTTTACAAGGACTGGGGAACGGGCCAGCCAATTGTGTTCAGCCATGGATGGCCGCTGTCGGGCGATGACTGGGATACGCAGATGCTGTTCTTTTTGGGCCACGGTTATCGCGTGATTGCGCATGACCGGCGCGGGCATGGACGTTCGAGCCAGGTCGCCGACGGGCACGATCTGGATCATTACGCAGACGACCTGGCCGCTCTGACGGCGCATCTGGATTTGAAAAACGCGATCCATGTTGGGCACTCGACCGGCGGCGGCGAAGTGACGCGGTATTTGGGGCGGCATGGCGAAAGCCGCGTGGCGAAGGCGGCGCTGATCAGCGCGATTCCGCCGCTGATGGTGAAGACCGCGGCTAATCCGCTGGGGCTGCCGAAGGAAGTGTTCGATGGATTGCAGGCGCAGCTGGCGGCGAATCGCTCGCAGTTTTATCTCGACATTTCGAGCGGGCCATTTTATGGGTTCAACAGGCCGGGAGTGAAATCGCTGGATAGCGCGATATGGAATTGGTGGCGGCAGGGAATGATGGGCGGCGCGAAGGCGCATTACGACGGGATTGTGGCTTTCTCGCAGACCGATTTCACGGAGGACCTGAAGAAGATCACGGTTCCGGTGCTGGTGATGCACAGCAAAGATGACCAGATCGTTCCTTATGTTGCGTCGGGGCCGCTGACGGCGAAGTTGCTGAAGAATGCGACGCTGAAAACGTATGAGGATTTTCCACACGGGATGATTACGACGCAGGCGGAGGTGGTGAACGCGGAGCTGCTGGCGTTCTTTAAGAGCTAAATCGAGCAGAGGTTATAGAGTCTTGCGGACGCGATCGTCGATTACGATGGCGAGATGAGAGTGATTTCGGTGAACGTCGGGCTTCCGCGAGAGGTGACGTGGCACGGAAGCGCCGTGTCTACCGGAATCTACAAGGAGCCGGTGGAGGGACGAGTTGCGTTGCGCAAGCTGAACCTGGAGGGAGACGGCCAGGCGGACCTGACGGTGCATGGCGGGGAATACAAGGCCGTCTATTGCTATCCGCTGGAACACTACGAATATTGGAAGAGAGAGTTGCCGGGCCGCGAGCTGCCGATGGGCATGTTCGGAGAGAACTTTACGGTCGATTGTTCGCCGGGAGATGGGGCCGCACCGGAAGAGTCGGGCTCGCCTGAGGAGCAGGTGCATCTTGGCGACAGGTTTCGAGTGGGCTCGGCGGAAGTTGTGGTGACGCAGCCGAGGCTGCCTTGCTACAAGCTTGGGATACGATTTGAATCCGACGATATGGTCAGGCGATTTCTGGCGAGCGGCCGCACGGGATTCTATCTTGCTGTTACTCGCGAAGGCGAGGTGGGCGCGGGCGATGAGATGAAGGTTTTGAGCCGCGATCCGAATCGCGTGTCGATTTCGGAGATTGTTCGGCTTTATACGATGAAGAGATTTGGCAGTGCTGAAGTGGATGTGGTGGAGCGGGCTGGCAGGGTGGAAGCGTTTCCGGATAGCTGGAGACAGTATCTATATGAACGAGTGGGGCTGAATCGGAACTCGGGCTGAAGTCGAGGGCGGGAGCTAAGGAGTTTTCGCGTCGGGCTGAGCCGGAGTTTTGACGTCGGGCGGCGTTGGCGAGGCGGGCTGATTGCCGGGTTGGCTGTCTGGCTGCTTGCCGGGATTTTTCTCAGTCTGTTTGTCGGTCTGGTTGTGGAGGCCGAGCGCTTTGCCGACGTGCCGCGCGGAGGCGCCGAGCGCGTGAGTAGTGTGGCGATAGCTCTTATGGAGCGCGTTGCCGGTGGAGTCGTGGGCGATTGAGAGGGAGCTGTCAGTTGCATCGGCGGCGGTGTCGAGTCCTCCCAATGCGTCGCGACCGGTGGTGCTGCTGATGGCAATGATTCCTTGCTTGGGATGTTTGCCTGCGTTGAACCACGCAATGTCGGAGCTGGGAAGCTCGTTGAGCCGCGCGAGAACCGGTGCGGGAAAATTCGTCTCGGACATTTTGGCTGTGAGCGGCCAGGCCGATGAGGCGATGAACGCGGAACCGTTCATGGGGTGGGTCGCTTCGCCGAGATTGATGAGCTTTGCGGGAACGAGTGCCGTCATGTTCTCGCAGCGATCGGCACCGCAGCCCTTTTGGCAGATTGCCTGATTGAGATAGGAAGCATGCTTGCCAGGCGAGATCCAGACGCTGGGGCCGGAGCTCTCGGCGTGAAGGGTGGACGCGCGGGTGATCTGGCTGACGTCGCAAACGGTGTTCTCGTGGGCGGCGGCGTACCAGTAGAGAGCTTTCCAGGTTGCAGGAGTGAGATCGGAGATGGAGGCGGGTCCGGAGTTGGACGCGGGGGCGGCGCTAGAGGCGCGGATCGGTTCGGCGCGGACGAGGACAGAGACGTGCTCGGTGTCGAGCAGGTGGCCGTGAGGGCCGCAGTCGACGCGCCAGAGATGGTAGTAGTGAATTTCCGCGGCGGGAGCGCCGTCGATGGGGTCCGTCGCGGGAAAGACCTGGCCGTAGATGGTTCCGTTTTCAGATTTCACGTGCGGCGTGGAGTCGTTGCGCTCGAATTCAGCGGGAATGCTGGAACAGTCATGCGAGCCAACGAGAAACTTCGGGGCGAATTGGACGAGCAAGGCTTGCTCGAGATCGTCGCTGATGCCGTCGTGGTCGGAGTCGATGGCGGGTGGTGCG
>Ga0182024_10004720_pt1 | contig 31046 bp, 28 predicted proteins | sample P32metaG_FD_120480 | JGI IMG/M metagenome (GOLD analysis project Ga0182024, IMG submission 120480) | Permafrost microbial communities from Stordalen Mire, Sweden - P3-2 metaG (Illumina Assembly) | ecosystem: Environmental > Terrestrial > Soil > Wetlands > Permafrost | place: Sweden: Stordalen... | reverse complement strand
TGCCAGAAGACGAGGAGGCTGGGATGTCCGAAACCGATGATCAGGCCAAATGGATCGCCGCCCAATGGCATGGGAAAATGCTCGTCGACCGCGGCTGAGACAAGATCGGCAAGCTCGAAGACGTGTACGTCGACGTGGAGACCGACGAGCCCCAGTTCGGCACGGTTAAAGAAGGCTTCATCGGCCGTCACTTGACATTCGTGCCACTCGCCGGCATCTTCGTCGGTCCGGACAATCTTAAGGTAACGGCGACCAAGGAGCATGTCCGCGCCGCCCCGGACATCGAGATGCACGGCGAGGAACTCTCCCAAGACGACGAATCGGCGCTATACCACCACTTCGAGATGAACTACACGCCACCCAACACCCCGAGCGGGCGCCGGCTCGCCCGACGGTGACCTGGCTCGGCACGCCGCAGCCTTCTTGGCTACGGTTTGCCACCCCGGCCCGGTTTTGGTGCACCCGCTCCACCCAGGGTGTACGGTCGGAGGGACACGACAAGAGCCCCGACGTGCCGGGCCGGCTTGAGCCGGCTGGGGGCAGTACTCCAGACCCTGGTAACGCGATATTTCGCACCGCCTAAGGGCAGGAGAGTGCCATGAACCTTGTCGGATCCTCTTTTTTCACCGTTGCTGACCGACCGACCCTGCCCCAAGCCGGCACGGGAGCCGGCCTTACCATCGTGTGGCTACACGGTGAGCACGACCTGTCCACTGACGACGCACTATGCATGACCTTGGCACGTGCCATCGCGCTCGATGGTCCCGGGCTCGTCCTCGACCTGAGCGAGGTCGGCTTCATCGCCGTGTCCACCCTCAGGGTGATCGTGCGGGCCCAGGAGTTCCTCCAGGACCGGTTGCGGTCGTTGACCGTGCGGTCGCCGTCGCCTTGTGCTCGGCGGGCAATTCGTGCCTGCGGCTTGGACGATCTCCTCGGCGCCAAACCAGAAGAACTCAGCGCAGATTTGCGGGGCGATGCGGCGGCGAAGGCGCTCCGCACATGGGTAGAAGTGCCCGCCGGGGGACAGCCCACGACAAAGGTGCCCGAGAGCGGGGGGCGGTTAGCGAGAAGTGGCCGGTGATCGGCGAGAACGGATCCTCGGCCTACTTGTTGGTGGCCCAGACGGCGCCTTCGGCACCAAGCGACTGTGCCAGGTGTGCGCGGAGGTCACTGCCATGAGCGGTGCCGGCATCATGTTGATGGCGGCCGACGTAGCTCAGGGTTCGCTGTGCACCAGCAACGCCATGAGCGACCTAATCGAGCAGCTCCAGTACGCCCTGGGAGAAGGGCCGTGCGTGGACGCCTACAACCAGGACTGGCCGGTGCTCGAACCCGACCTGGCTCATCCCGACACGCCGCGCTGGCAGGCATTTGCGCCTCCGGCCGTCGCCGGCGGCGTACGGGCCATCTTCGGCTTCCCGCTCCAGGTGGGATCGGTGCGCCTGGGAGCTCTCAACCTCTGCCGTGACCGGGCCGGGCCCCTCAGCGACGACCAGCACGCCGATGCCCTCGTCATGGCGGACATCGCCGCTCAGGCTGTCCTCGTCATGCAGGCCAACGCGCCGCCCGAAAAGCTTGGCTCCGAACTGGGAGCCGGCGCCGACTTCCACTACGCCGTGCACCAGGCTTCTGGAATGGTCGCCGCTCAGCTCGGGGTAAGCGTGCGCGACGCTATGGTCAGGTTGCAGGCCTACGCCTTCGGCAACGACCGCTCTCTGTCGCAAGTGGCGAAAGAAGTAGTCGACAGGAAGCTCCGTTTCAGCGGTGCCAGGAGCGAAACCGACCGCGACGGGTGAGATCGACCATCCCAGATGGGCCATCCTTAGCGGGATAAGCCCGCCGGTCGGTTAAGACTTTCGGCGCTGCGCCACAAGGCTCACTGAGCTCGCAGAAGCTGTTGTGGTTTGGACCGTCTTGCCGCGAGCGCCGGTGCGACGGCCAGCAAGTTGGCGGCCACGAGGATCCCTAGCACGATCGCCGCCAGGAGCCAGGGCTGTACCACCGAGACCGGCACGACTCCAAGGTTGTTGGCGAACGCGCTCCATACCTCCCGTCCGAGCACGATCCCGAGGGGTACGCCGACGACGACCCCGACGGCTACCAACGCCGTCGCCTGCCAGGCCACCGAGGCGACAATTTGGCGGTTCACGAACCCGAGTGCCTTCAGAAGCCCGATCTCGCGTCTCCGGCGCGACACGCTCACCACAAGCAAATGGACCAGTGTCGCCGCCCCTGACAAGGCCAATACACCACCGAATATAAGTGGGAAGTTAACTGCTTCGCCAAAGTTGACGAGCGACGTCGGAGTGATGGGGAGCGCGGTTATTGATCGGTAGGTGCGGAGGTAGTAGTTGACTGCTGCCTGCCCCTGCGGACCGGCCACGACGCTGGCTAGGAGCCCGCCGCCGACCGGCCCCGACTGCAACGCCCGCAAGCACGCCGGCCGCCTGGGGCCCGCAGGACATGCTGCAGCTTGGTAGCCGGCGACCGTGACGGCGGCGCCCCTGCCCAGGCCCACCACCCCGCCGCCCAGCACCGGGAACGAGATCCGGGAAACCACCCGGAAAGGCACAGTTCGTTCGCCACCAGAAGGCAAAGTTACCGTGACGTGGACAATGCTCCCCAGGTGCGCCCCCACTTGGTGCATCGTCGTCACCCCGAGGCCGATCTGATCGTCACCGTCGGGGACAGGCCCGTCAGCGGACGAAAGTAGGAGCGCACCTCGGATGGGGCTCCCGGCGATCGCACCCACAGCAACTTTATTTATGGACACCTCGAGGGCATAGCCTTTGGTGATCCCGGAAATGGCCCGGTTGTGTTCGAGACTTCTGAGGAGGACGGCGTCGGGCCCGGCACCGTTCGGGTCGCTAAAGTTCAGCTGGAAAGTATCCCCGTACAGCCTGGGAGTCGCCGTCAGGTGCGAGAGGCTGGCGCCAAAGACCGCAGTCCCGCAGAGCGCAATGACCGCGAAGATGGTGCCGAGAAGGGCAGAACCCACCGGGACGGTGCCTTTGCCGCCCCTGCGCTCAAATGCGTTGCGCACACCGATGATTGCGCTCGGCGGTGCTCCCAGAGCCACCAGGCGACCTACTATGAGCGATGGACGAGGGACTTCTGTTCGGTCGTCCGACGGCAGGGCGCGCGCAGCCTGAAGAGCTGGCCATATGCCCAGGACAAACACGAGCGCCACCGTGGCGAGCGCGCCGAGAAGGAAAACGAGCGGGTCGAACGTCACGCCCGTGTAGGTCTCGGCGACGCGGGCTTCGCCGAGCGGGGCGAGCGGCGACAATGCGGTGGCGACAATCAAGGCACCCACGGCTCCCCCGAGCCCAACAACCACATTGCGACCTAGGCCGAGGGCGAGCAACTGTCGCCGGTCAGCACCAAGCGCGGCCAAGGTGGGGTAATCCTCACTCTGATGACGCTCTGGCGCACAAGTGCCTGGCCTAAGACCGCCAGCCCAACGATGGCAGCGAGTGCCGCCAGGATCCACCAGCCGATCGCCTGCGGATGGATTGACGCTTCGACCGACGCCATGTCGCCGTCTTCATCGCTCGCTTCGGCGCCCAGCGCGCTTACCTGAGAGTTGAGCTGGGGTAAGTCCGCTTCCCCATGGCGAAGTCGGACGGCATAGACGTAGCCAAAGGCCGTCCGTGGCAGCAAGATGCGCGCGAAGGCGGGCGTGGTGTAGAGATCGTAGGAAGGAGTTGTCCCGGAGGGGAACTCGTACTCCGTCGCCTCGAACCCGACTACACGAAAAGCGACCACCGGGCCGTTGGGTCTCGGTGGTGCCCCCGTGGCACCGTTGAACGCCGCGGCTTGGCTGGGCGAGTAGAACGGTACGACGATCACCGTGCCCAGGTGCACCCCGTTATCTTGTTGAAGGGTGAACGACGCGAGCACTTGGTAGGGGGACGACGGGTCGGGGAGGCGCCCGGAGACGAGCTTGAACAGCGTTTGGTGCGTCGACGGTTCGAAGATGACCCCGAAGTCCGTTGGGTTGATTGGGTGAGCGCAGTTACAGGTCGGCTGACCGGTGTCGGGACCGATGAGCTCCGTGATCGACGTCACCTCGGGTAGCTTGAGGTTGCTCGGCCGAGGTTTTGTGCTGTACACGGCCGCGTCGAAGCCATGGGCGGCCAGAAAGCCTGGAAGCGCGGAGTCGGTGCGCCTGCCGGCGGCAATGGCACCGAGCACCACTCCGCCGACGAACGCGACGAGCAAGACAAGGGCAAGCCACGCTCGCCAACGTCGTCGCGACTCAGCGCGCATCACTAGGACAAGGGCACCCAAGCTGACCTCCTGTCCCGCAGTGTGGCCGATCGTGAGCCGCCGACAAAGGATGTCAGCCGGTGTCAGCTGCTCGTGTTGGCACCCTGGTCTTCGCTGTAGCCGCGGGGTCGGGCGCTACCGTAGTTCGGCTGGGATTAAATAGTCGACGGCTGCGGTGCGAAGGAACGCTGACCGGACCTAGGCGTTCCCGTTCGCTCCCGGCGTGGCACCAACGGCCGCGCTCCGCCCGAAGATCCAGTACGCGAACGAGTTGCCCGGGTTCAAGGCAATGAACACGCGCCAGGTCTTCTTGCTCCCTCGGACCTGGTCGTTGGATCGCGAGCCCAAGTCACGCCAGGCGAGAACCGCTGAGATCACCTGCGCCAACACGAGCCCTCCGAGCAACAGCTTCTTCGGCTTCCCCTTCATGGTCCAGGTCTATCGCGTCCATGACCACTTTGCCGCCGCTGCACCCCGCTGAACCGCACTGACCCTGCGCAAACTGGCTGAGAGCATGCAGGCCGAGAGCCGAGGTTTCTCGGGCTCCTGCTACGTGCTACCCGAGAGGACCGCTACCGTGGGGGGGACCAGGATGGGGTGCCCTTTTATTGCGACCCATCGTTCTGCACGAGCTTGCGGCCCGCCATTGTTGCTCACCGTCTGGCCCGTAAACACCCGGGCCGTAGAGGTCCCGGCCTGGTCAGTGACGGTGAGGGTGACGAAATAGCGGCCCGAGTGGCTGTAGTTGTGATGCACCACTGGAGCGCTGGATGTGAGCCCTGTGCCGTCTCCAAAGCCCCACTGATAGGTAGCGATAGGACTGGTGGATGAGGTCGATGTTGAGGCGTCAAAGGTTGACTGAAAGCCCGCCACCGCGACCTGAACGCTGAAAGCCGCTACCGGTGCCTGGTCGGGCGCTATCGCCAGAGCTTCAGATTTGTACCCTGTCCGGATCGAAAGCTCGGCGCTGTTGGTGGTGATGTTGATAGGAGTCACCCAGCCGACCCCCTCATCGGAAACATAGGCGGTGCGACTGTCCGGGGCGATGGCAACGGCCCAGGGGTTAACTACTACGGTGCTACCTTTCTGATTATCCAAGCCGCCTCTCTGATTATCCAAATAGATTGGCGCGCCAGCTACGCCCGTGGTCAAGTCAATGGGGACAACCGCAGAGCCATGGCCTGCCCCAAGTACAATTTCGGTGACATAGGCGCTGAGCCCGTTGGGGGCGATGGCTATACTCAGGGGCGTACCCTGCGGGTCACCCAACTGGATCGGGGTACCAGCTTTGCCGGTGGCCAGGTCGACGGGGACGACCTCGTTGGGAGTGCTGGATAGCCAACGGCCGTTTACCACGTAGGCGGTCTGCCCATCGGGAGTAATGGCGATCCCGGCCAGCTCGGATCCCCCGTTGTTGGGGGAAGTGAGCGGGAAGATGGAGCTCTCGGCTTTGTCGGTGGCCAGGTCTATCGGAGTCAGGGAATCACTGATCTGGTTCACGACATATGCGGTTTGGCCGTCAGGAGCGATGGCGATCGCTGTAGGGACCAGACCCGCGTATATGGGTGCACCGGCTGTGTCAGTGGCGGTATCGATAGGGACGACGTCGCCTCCACCGATTTGGGGCCCTCCGGTCACCACGTAAGCAGTTCGTCCATCAGGTGTGATGGCGATACCAGTCGGTTCCTGGGCCAGGTCGATCAGGCTGCCAACGACGCCGGTGGCGAGGTCCACGGGCACGATGGTGTTGGTCGCGTTCTGGGCGACGTACGCGGTCTGCCCATTGGGGGTGATCGCGATGGCGTCGTCGTCGAACCCCTTGTTGATTTGTACGGGCATCCCGAGCTTCCCGCTGGCCAGGGAGATGGGAATGAGGGGGGAGCCTTCAAAATAGCCCAACACCCAGGCCGTCCCTGGTGCCGGAGCTGAGGTCACCTTTACCGGGGTGGGGGGAGGCATCACGGTGAGGGCGCTACCCAGCATGAGCGGGGCTAGGACGACGGCTCCCAACTTGGCCGAGCGGGGCCGGCGTGCGTGGTTGGGCGATGCGGCGCGTTTAGCCATCGTCAATCTTTGCTGAAGATACCAGAACAAGTTTGTCCCGACGGGGCGAGGGTTCCCTTCGACCGCCGGCGCCTAAGCGCCACCGACGGCGGCCTGCCAAACCACCTCCGACCTGCCCTAACTGGCGGAGAGGGTGGGATTTGAACCCACGGTGAGTTTCCCCACACACGATTTCCAATCGTGCCGATTCGGCCGCTCTCGCACCCCTCCAGCGTCCAGACACGCTAGCCTGAAGAGACCGCGTACGCTTGGGCCGGGCAGTAGAAGAGCTTGGTGCCGGGCGCGGCGGTCGGGCCCTGCGCAACGGGGCGCCGCAAACCGGGTCAGGGCCTGACGGCAGCAGCCCTCAGCGGACCGCGCTGTGTGCCGTAGGAAACCTGACCGTCGCGCCGGGCACCAAGCCCCCACAGGTTTGGGTGATGTCTCCAGCGTGACCGATGTGATCCCGCGACCCCCCGCATCGGCTACCAAACATGGCATTTTTTTGCATGGGCGTCAGTGATGTGGCATTTCCAGAGGCACATTTGCGGTTTTCACGCTAGAACAGGTCCGGTTTTGACCCCTTAACCACAGGCCTCTACGCGTGGGGGTACCCTCAGCCGCGGCGAGAGCGGCTAACACGGCGAGGCCCGTCACAGCGTAGGCTGTACGCCCGTGGCTGAAGACGTCCCTCCCTCCACAGAAAGCCAGCCCTATCAGGCTCTTTACCGGCGCTACCGGCCGCGGCGCTTCGCCGACGTCCGCGGCCAGGAACCGGTTAGCCGCGCCTTGCTCAATGCTGTGCGGGAGGACCGGGTGGCTCACGCCTACTTGTTCAGTGGGCCGCGCGGGACCGGGAAAACCTCAACCGCGCGCATCTTGGCCATGGCGCTCAACTGCGAAGCCCCCGTAGGCGGAGAGCCGGACGGCACCTGCGCCTCGTGCACCGCTATTCGCGCCGGGTCGTCGATGGATGTCTTCGAGCTGGACGCGGCTTCCAACCGCAAGCTCGACGAAATGCGCGACCTGTTGTCACGTGTCGCTCTCGGGACCCCCGGTCGCTGGAAGGTCTACATCATCGACGAGGTCCACCAGCTCACGTCGGACGCGGCAAGCGCTCTGCTGAAGACCCTCGAAGAACCGCCAAGCCATGTTGTCTTCGTGCTGGCCACCACAGACCCCCAAAAGGTGCTCCCGACGGTCCAGTCGCGGACGCAGCATTTCGAGTTCCGGCTACTCGACGGTGACCTGCTCACAGACCTGCTGAGCGGTATCAACCAGGACGCTGGGCTCGGCTTGACCCCGGAGACCGTCGAACTCGCGGTCCGCCGGGGTCGCGGCTCGGCGAGGGACGCGGAGTCCGCGCTCGAACAGCTCGCGGCTGCAGGCGGCGGTGAGGATGACGGAAGCCCGCTGGTCGAGCTGGTCGACGCCCTGGCAGAACGAGACGTCTCCCGGACGCTCCAGGCCGTCGCGAGCGCAATTGCAGCTGGCAGAGAGCCGCGCAGACTGGGGAGCGACCTGGTAGAGCACCTCCGCAACGCCTTCTTGGCGGTCCAGGCGCCATCGCTTGTGCTGTTGCCCGGCGCCGTCACGGCCAAACTTGCCGAAACCGCCAACCAAATGGGCCTGCCGTTCCTCGTCCGGTCGATGGAAGTGGTGGGCCAGGCCATGGTCGACATGCGCGACTCCGTAGACCCGAGAGTCACGCTCGAGGTTGCGCTCATGCGCCTCGCCTCACCTGCTGCCAGCACGAGCCTGACTGAGCTACTAGAACGCGTGGAGCGCCTCGAAAGGGCTACCTCGGAAAAGGGGCCGGCGGTTCCCACACCTGGCGCGGCGGCGTCGCCGCCTCCTCCTCCAGCAACCCGAGCTGGCCCGGTCGAGCCCGGGCCCACTTCGGCCCAGCGAGTTGGCCAACCGGCACAGGATCACCAAGCGGCTGGCCCAGCCCAGGCCAGGGTCGCGCTGGGGGCGTACATGCGCGGCGGCTCTCCGTCAGCGAGCCCTCCGTCGGCGAACCCCCAATCGGAGAGCCCATCGTCAGCCAACCCTCCGTCAGCGAGCCCTTCCGCCTCGGCCACGTCTGCAGCAGGCGACGCTCATGCGAGCTCGCTACCGAGCCGGGACGAACTGACCAAGGTGTGGGGCGACGCACTCCTCGACAAGCTCTCGCGCCCCGCGAAGGTGTACATGGCTAGTGGCCGGTTCGTAGAAGTCAAGGATGGTGCGGCGGTCTTTGCCCTCCCTGATGCTGGGCTTTTGGCGAGGGCCAACAACTTCCTGAACGAGACCGAGGGTGTTCTCACCGCTCATTTCGGGCGCCGCGTCCCGTTGCGCCTGGTCCTGGACAGCGGGGCCGCCGCCGCAGGCCCACCAGGCGGGGCCACCCCCGGCGACGAAGAGACCTACGACCTCGACGATGTAGCCGACATCGTCGACGCCCCCACGGTCCCTGCCCTTCCCGCGGAGGAACGCATACTCCAGGCGTTCCCAGGCTCTGTCCTCGACGTCTGAGCCAATGTACGCAGCCCCCGTCCAAGACCTGATCGACGAGCTCGGCCGCCTCCCGGGCATCGGCCCAAAGTCGGCCCAGCGCATCGCTTTTTACATTCTCAAATCCCCGGCCGAAGATGCTGCCCGCCTCGCAGCTTCGATAAATTCCGCCAAGACGAAAGTCACCTGGTGCCGGCGCTGTTTCAACGTCGCGGAGGGCGGAGAAGGCGCCGAATGCGGGATCTGCACAGACCTCAGGCGTGACCCGTCGGTCCTCTGCGTCGTCGAAGAACCTCGCGACCTCGTCGCGATCGAAAAAACTGCCGAGTTCCGGGGCCGTTACCACGTGCTCCAGGGAACGATCAGCCCAATAGACGGAGTCGGGCCCGAGCAACTGCGCGTGCGTGAGCTGCTAGCGCGGCTCGAGATCGAGGGAGTGCAGGAAGTGATCTTGTGCACCAACCCGAACATCGAGGGCGACGCAACGGCACTGTACCTGGCGAGCCTCCTCAAGCACCTCCCGCTCAAGGTGACGAGGATCGCGAGCGGCCTCCCGGTCGGCGGCGACCTCGAGTACGCGGACGAGCTCACATTGGGAAGAGCTCTCGAGGGCCGGCGCGAGCTCGCCTAACTCTGATGAAAGCCCATGTTGTAGACGGCACCTACGAACTTTTCCGCCACTATCACGGGGCTCCTCCTCACGAGAACTCGGCCGGGGAAGAAGTAGGTGCCACCCGGGCGGTGCTCGGTTCGCTCCTCGGGATGCTCGAAGGCGGGGCGACCCACATAGGCGTTGCCACCGACCACGTCATCGAGTCGTGGCGCAACGAAGAATGGCCTACCTACAAGAGCTCAGCCGGCATGCCGGAGGACATTCTCAGCCAGTTCGAGCTCTTTGAAGAAGCGCTCGAGCTCATGGGCCTCGTCGTGTGGCCCATGACCGACCTGGAAGCCGACGACGCATTGGCGAGCGCGGCGGCTGTCCTCAGCGAAGACCCTCGCCTTTCGCAGGTCCTTATATGTACACCTGACAAGGACCTCGGCCAGTGCGTGCGAGGGAACAGGGTCGTCTGCCTGGACAGGCGAAAAGGGGTGATCGTCGACGAAGTCGCGGTGCGAGAGCGCTTCGGCGTCGGCCCCGAGTCCGTGCCGGACTGGCTCGGGCTCGTGGGGGACACCGCGGACGGCTTCCCAGGGTTGGCCGGTTGGGGCGCCAAAGCCGCTAGCGCTGTGCTGGGCCGTTATGGCTCCATCGAGGCTATCCCGCCTGTCGCGTCGGCCTGGAAGGTGGACCTGTCTGCAGCCCGGGCGGCCAGCCTGGCAGCAACGCTCGAAAAGGACTACGAACTGGCGATGCTTTTCAAGAAGCTGGCGACTTGCGTCGAGAAGCGGGAGATCCTCCCTCCCGGGGGCGCCGCCCTCGACAGCCTGGCCTGGCGAGGCCCGAAGGCGGGCTTCGCGCTAATGTGCGACCGCCTGGAAGCCCCGAACCTGGTGCAGCGCACGGAAGTACTAGTCGCGCGAGGGCCTCAGACCGTGCCAAGCGACAGCTGAGGAAGGTCGACCGCCTCGCTGAGCAGGTCATGGTAGCGCGCCCGGCTGACCGGGACTGCGCCCAGGCTGGCAAGGTGCGGGGTGAGCCACTGGACGTCGAGCAGCTGCCCGCCTCCCGCTCTCATGGCCTCGACTAGAGCGACGAGAGCGACCTTGGAGGCGTCGCGCCGGCGGTGGAACATCGACTCCCCCGCGAAGAGCCCGCCGATCGTCACCCCGTAAAGCCCTCCAGCCAGTTCACCGTCGGGCCCCCAGGCCTCCACGCTCTGCGCCCAACCGAGCTCGTGGAGGCGGAGGTAGGCGTTCCTCATCCGTCGGTTGATCCACCCACCCGGCCGGGTTGGGTCGGCGCAGCCTGCCACGACGTCGTCGAAAGCCGTGCCGAAGCGGATCTCGTAGCGCCGGCATGACTTCCGAAGCGAGGCGCGCACCACCAGACCGTCCAGAGGTATGACGCCTCGCGGGTCGGGCGACCACCACGCCACCTTGTTGGCCACCGGCATGGGGAACAACCCGCAGCGGTAAGCGGCCAGCAGAGTGCCCGGTTGCAGGTCAGCGCCGACTCCCACGACCTCGCCGGTACCCGCCACGCTCGCCTGGGCCGCGGCGGCGCAGGGGAACTGCCAAGTCGACGGCGGAGGCTGGACGGGGCTCGGCACGACAGTAGTCTGCCAACCCGACTGCCCCCGCAGAGAGCTACGCGGACTTGAGAGCTATCGGCCCTGGCGCAGGAGCCTCTGGTGCAGTCATAGGGCCATGGAAAGCGCCCGACGTCGGCACTCCAGCGCTGCCCACACCTTGGACCGCGTACTCAGGGAGCATGTCGCGAAGGGCGCGGAGTGCCCGGGCTGCGGAGCTTTTCACGGTGCCTGGGGCACAGCCGAGCCGGGTGGCTATCTCGGCCTCGGAGAGGTCTTCGTAATAACGCAGCAGCAGGACTTCACGCTGTCGGGCGGGCAGACGGTCCAGAGCTTGACGTACCAGCTCCCTGTCGTCGACGGCATCTGTCCCGGGTTGTTGGACCAGTTCGGGCATGTCCCCAACCGAGACCCTTGCGCCCCATTTCCGCCATCCGGAGCGACAAGTGTTGACAACGATCTGGCGGACGTAGGCCTGCTGGCGCCAACGTTCCTGCCCGGCCACGCGCTGCCAGGCACCCATCGCTTTTACCAACGATGACTGAACGGCGTCCTCGGCATCCTCTCGACGCCCCGTCACGGCGTAAGCAGCCCGCACTAGAGCAGGCCTCGCTGACTCAGCGAGCTCTTCAAAACCAATGGCCTCTTGGAGAGTGGCCGCCTCAATTGTTCCGGCCTCGCCGGGCCCGGTTGTACGCACTTAGTCTCCTCACCTCAGGTTTTCCCCACCCAGGCCTACCACCACGTTGACCTCGTAGCGGTGCAGAGTCCATGGGGAGGGCTTGCCATGCGCCCGCGGCCACTAGCCTTTCGTCCGTGGTCGACCGATCGATGAAGGACCGCCTGGAGGAGCTCGAGCGGCGCCGCGGGGAAGCGTTCCATGCGGGGAGCGCCGCGGCGGTCGAACGTCAGCATTCGCGGGGCAAGATGACGGCCCGCGAGCGGATCGACTATCTACTCGACCCGGGGTCCTTCCAGGAGCTCGACATGCTCGCCAAGAGCCGCTCTCAATGGACGCCCGAAGACAAACGGGCCTACACCGACGGCGTCGTAACGGGGTTCGGCTCTGTCGAAGGTCGAAAAGTGTGCGTCTTTTCACAGGATTTCACCGTGAACGGGGGCACCTTAGGCGAGGTGTCCGGAGAAAAGATCCACAAAGTCATCGACCTTGCGACGTCTCTCGGCGTCCCGCTCATCGGGATCAACGACGGAGGAGGCGCCCGAGTCCAAGAAGGCGTCGTTGCGCTTCATTATTACGGAGGGATATTCAGGCGAAATGTCGCGGCTTCGGGAGTGGTGCCCCAGATCAGCGTCATCATGGGGAGCTGCGCGGGAGGTGCGGTCTACAGCCCTGCGATAACCGATTTTGTGTTCATGGTCAAGGGGACTTCGCAAATGTTCATCACAGGGCCAGACGTGGTGAAGACCGTGACAGGCGAGGACGTAACCCAGGAGGAGCTCGGTGGGGCGCTCACGCACGCGACAAAGTCGGGAGTGGCCAGCTTCGTGGCCCCGGACGAAAAAGCATGCCTCGACCAGGTCCGTGAGCTCCTTGCCTATCTCCCCTCCAATAACCTTGGCCATCCCCCCGTTTCGCCCACCGACGACACCGACGACCTAGTGGCCGAGCTCGCCGAACTGGTACCCGATTCCTCCCACCAGCCCTACGACGTGAAGCAGCTGCTCCACGCGGTCCTCGACGGCGGCGAGCTGCTGGAGTACCACGCCCTGTGGGCGCTCAACCTTGTCTGCGGTTTTGGCCGCATCGGGGGCCAAGTCGTCGGCGTAGTTGCTAACCAACCCCAGGTACTGGCTGGAGTCCTCGATATAGACGCTTCGGAAAAGGGCGCCCGGTTCGTGCGGACTTGCGACTGTTTCAACATCCCCATAGTCACCTTCGTCGACGTCCCAGGTTTCATGCCGGGGACCGACCAGGAACACGGGGGCCTTGCAAGACGTGCGGCCAAGCTGCTCTACGCCTATTGCGAAGCGAGCGTGCCAAAAATCCAGGTGATCGTGCGCAAAGCCTACGGTGCTGGATATGTGATCATGTGCTCCAAGTCGCTCGGTGCCGACCTCGCTTACGCCTGGCCGGGCGCCGAACTGGCCGTCATGGGCCCCGAAAGCGCCGTCGACCTCCTGTTCGCGCCCGAACTTGCCGGTGCAAGTCCCGAGCGTAGGGCGGAGCTGGTCCAGCTGTACAGGGACGCCAACACCAGCCCGTACCTCGCGGCCGAGCGCGGGTACCTCGACGACGTGATAGACCCGGCCTCGACCCGCCAGGTGCTCCGCCAAGGCCTTGAGATGCTGGCGAGCAAGCGCCAAGAGGTCCCGGCCCGCAAGCACGGCAACATACCCCTGTGACCGAGGCCCTGTGACCGGGCGCCTGTGACCGGGGCCCTGTGACCGGCCCCGTCGGGCTCCGGGTAGAGGTGCGGCTGAGCGACCTTGCCCGTGCTCCCTCGCCTGCCGAGGTGGAGGCAATTAGTCTCGCCATCGCGCAGGCGCTCGCGCCAGCGGCCCCTGTGGAGGCAGCAATTTCGCCCAGCGACTGGCGCTTTTCGGGCCGATGGTGGCGTCAACGCCCGGGGGCACCGGGCTCCATGGCGTGGTTCGCAAAAGCGCTCGAATAGGTCGAAAAGCGAGGTTTTCCCCCGCTGTGGATGAACTGTGGAAAAGCTAGGGCGGCTTGGGGACTACCTGAACAAACCCTGACGATTGCCTGAACGCAGCAAGTTAACCTGTCCCGTCCGCCGTCCGGAGCGCTCAGGCGGGCGCCGGGTGCAATACGCACCGGCCTGTGCCGGGTACGAGCCTGCCGACGGTGCTGGCGCTGAAGCCGAGGTCGGCAACCATCGAGACCGTGCCAGGTCCGGATTCGGGCGGCACGATGACCACCATGCCCAGGCCCAGGTTGAACGTCCGCTCCATCTCGGGAGCACTTAGACGCGCCGCCTCCTGTACCTGGCCGAAGATAGGCGGCACCGGCCAACTGCCGACCTCGAGCACGGCATCGAGGTCGGGGGGGAGGGCACGGGGTACGTTGCCGGGCAGCCCCCCGCCGGTGATGTGGGCCACAGCGCGGACCGGGACCTTGCGCAGCAGGGCGAGCACGGCGGGGGTGTAGATGAGCGACGGCCGCAGCAGCTCGTCGACCAGGGAATGCCCGGCGCCCGGCCAGGCCTCGTCGTCCAAGCTTCGCCTAGCGCGGTCCAACAACGCTGCCCGGACCAGCGAGTACCCGTTGCTGCGCAGTCCATCAGAATGCAAGCCGACCACGACATCGCCCGCCCGGGGTGGGTTGTGCCCGCGTGGGCCGAGAAGGCGGTCACGTTCGACAACGCCGACCGCGAACCCTGCCAGGTCCATCTCACCCACTGGCAACTGACCTGGGTGCTCGGCCAGTTCGCCACCGAGGATCGCACAACCGGCCTGACGGCAGCCATCTGCAATGCCGGCCATGACGGTGGCCACAGCGGCGGGGTCGAGGTGCCCCCAGAGCTGGTAGTCCAGAAGAAAGAGCGGTTCGGCACCCTGACAGACGAGGTCGTCGACGCACATCGCCACGAGGTCTATTCCGATCGTCCCCAACCTTCGTGCCTGGACAGCGACCGCAAGCTTCGTGCCTACCCCGTCTGTCGTAGCGACCAAGACGGGTTGGCGGTAACCAGTAGGCATCGCAAAGAGGCCGCCGAAACCACCGATGCCACCGATTACCTCCGGCCGGACGGTGCTTTCGACCGCTGGCCCCATGAGACGGACGGCCTCCTCGCCGGCGTCGATGTCGACCCCGGCAGCGGCGTAAGTAAGTGGGGCATCGAGCCCCGTCGACGGGGCATCGGGGCCGACGGAGGGGGCACCCGGGCCCCGGGGCGGCCCCTCAGAGGGCATGCGTGGGAAGCTCGAGGACCGTCTTGGAAAGCTTGTCCGGCACGGGCACCGGGTAATCGCCGGTGAGGCAGGCGTCGCAGAAGCCGGCCCCGGGTACGCCGGTCGCCTTCTTGAGAGCGTCGAGGCTCAGATAAGCCAGGCTGTCAGCGCCGAGATAGTCGCAGATCTCGCCGACCTCGAGGTCGGCTGCCACCAGTTCGCTACGGGTCCCCGTGTCCAAACCGTAGAAACATGGCCAGCGGTACGGGGGCGACGAAATGCGCAGGTGCACTTCCTTAGCCCCCACTTCTCGCAGCATCGCTAGCATGCCCTTGGTCGTGGTGCCGCGCACGATCGAGTCGTCGACGACGATCAGGCGCTTGCCGGCGATCGCGTCACGCAGCGGGTTCAATTTGCGCCGGACACCAGAGGCGCGCTGGCCCGCGTCCGGGTTGATGAACGTCCGCCCTATATAGCGGTTTTTCACCAGGCCGTGACCAAAAGGGATGCCACTCCTACGGGCATAGCCCTCGGCGGCAGGCACCCCCGAGTCGGGCACCCCGACGACCATGTCAGCGCTCACGGGCGCCTGCTCGGCGAGCAGCTCGCCCATCCGGGCACGGGCGCCGTGAAGCTCCTGGCCGTACAGGCGGCTGTCGGGACGAGCGAGGTAGACGAACTCGAACAGGCAGAGCTTGGGTTGTATGCGCTCAGTCGGCCAGGGATGGAAGCTCTCACAGCCGTCGGCGCTTATCACGAGCACCTCACCGGGTTCCACCTCCCTAACAAAGTGGGCGCCGGAAATATCGAGCGCCGGTGTCTCGGAGGCCAAGACCCACCCATCGTCCAGTTTTCCGAGGCACAGCGGCCGAAAACCGTTCGGGTCCCGCACGCCCACCAGGTGCGCCCGGTCAGCGAGGACGAGTGAGAAGGCCCCCTCCATCTGCGGCAACACCGCTACTAGAGCGCTGACAAGCGAAGCGGTCTCGTTCGGGCTGGACGGGGCGGCGCGGTCCATCTCGCGGGCGACCAGCTCAGCCATCAGGTCCGAGCCACTTGTTGCCATCCCCGGCAGCATCCCGATGGACGCCGCCAGCTCCTCTGTATTGGTGAGGTTGCCGTTGTGGCCGATGACGAACTCGGTCCCGCCCGCCTGGCGGTACATCGGCTGGGCGTTGTGCCACGAAGACGACCCCGTAGTCGAATAGCGGGTATGACCAATGGCCAGGTGCCCCTCGAGGCTGGCGATCTTATAGTCGTTGAAGACCTGGGTAACGAGGCCCATGTCCTTCATCACCATCATCGTCGAGCCGTCGCTCACCGCCATGCCGGCCGACTCCTGCCCGCGGTGCTGGAGCGCGTAGAGGCCGTCGAAAACGACCGGGGCGACGTTACGTCCGGGGGCGCAGATGCCGAAGACGCCGCACGCTTCCCTCGGACCGCTCACCGAGCCATTCTCTCACGTGGTGCGCCGCCACCGGCGAGATGGCCCGCAGAAGGCGAGGAGTTCCGGGCTACCGTGGCCTGGTGATCGACCTCCATACCCATTCGACAGTCTCTGACGGTAGCGACACCCCCGAAGAGGTCGTTGCGCTCGCGACCAAGGCTGGCCTGTCGGCGCTCGCCCTTACCGATCATGACCGCCAGGACGGCGTCGCCGCTGCCCGCAACAAGGCTGCCGAAGCGGGCATAGAGCTGGTAGCGGGTGCCGAGATCTCGTGCAACCACAGCGGCACCATGCACATGCTGGTCTATTTTCTCGAGCCCGGAGAAGGCCCACTACAGGACGAGCTATTGCGCCTTCAGGTTGCCCGCGACAACCGCAACGACGAGCTCATCGCCCGCCTGGCAACCCTGGGGCTCCCTGTGACCATGGAGGAGCTCGAAGCAGAGTCCGGCGGAGGCGGGGCCGGGCGGCCACACGTGGCGGCGGTCCTCGTCCGAAAGGGCCTTGCCAGCTCGGTCCAGGACGCCTTCGACCGCTGGCTCGCCAAGGGCCGTCCCGCCTACGTAGAAAAGGAACGCTTGGATCCCCTCCCCGCCATAGCGCTCGCGCTCCAGTCGGGTGCGCTCCCGGTCCTGGCACATCCACTCTCCCTAGGGCTTTCGCCGAACGAGCTCGAACGAGCCGTCGGCGAGCTGGCCGATGCGGGCCTCGTAGGCCTCGAATCGATCTACGGGCGCTATAGCCGGGAAGAACGTGCGTCCCTGGCAGTAATGGCGGCCCAGGCCGGGCTCGCCATCACAGGTGGCTCAGACCACCACGGGAGCTACAAGCCGGACCTCATGGTCGGTACAGGCCGGGGAGATCTCCACGTGCCCGACGGTGCCCTCGAGGCGCTGCGCAACCGGCTTTCCACGTAGCCATCGCCCTCGACGCGCACCGCATCAGCCAGGAGCTGCGGGGCGCTCTCGAGCCGCCGGCGGCTACCCTCCCGAGCTGGCGCGCCTTGTTCGCGCCTTAGTTCTCGACCGCGGCAAAAGCAACCTCCCGGGTCGGGAAGCTCTCCATCTTGACGACCTTGCCGTCGCGGAACGTGAAAACAAACGAGCGAACACCGCTCGGGGGATCGAGCTCGGTGCCGGTTGGGCCCAACGGGAAGTCGGCGCTATGGGCTATGACGACCAGACGGTCGCCAACCTCTTCGGCTTCGACCCGGGTGACAGGCGGGAACGGGGCCTTTCCGAGAATGCTGAGCACTTCACCACGGCCATTGCAAACAAGTTCGGGCAGCAGGCCCTGCCACACCACACCCTCGTCCAGGACTGATGCCAGTTCTTCGGCGCCGCCCGTGCGAGACATCGCAACCATGACCGAAAGGACGAGGTTCAAGTTGGCGCCCGGCTTGCTCATTCGGTGACCGGCGTGTAGACGGCTGCACCGGACCGAACGAACTCGTCCGATTTCGCGCGCATCCCTTCTTCGGCTTCCCGCTCCAGGTCGATTGCCTTCTTGGTCGCACGCAGGTCGTGGCTGATGCTCATCGAGCAGAACTTCGGGCCGCACATCGAACAAAAATGGGCCTTCTTCGCCGGAGCGGCCGGGAGCGTCTCGTCATGGTACCCGCGCGCTGTGTCGGGGTCGAGCGAGAGGTTGAACTGGTCCTCCCAGCGGAAATCGAAGCGCGCTGCCGACAGAGCGTCGTCCCATGCCTGCGCACCCGGGTGCCCCTTCGCAAGGTCCGCTGCGTGGGCGGCGATCTTGTAGGCGATCACGCCTGCCTTGACATCTTCACGGTCCGGCAGGCCCAGGTGTTCCTTCGGCGTCACATAACAAAGCATCGCGGTGCCGAACATCCCGATCATTGCCGCCCCGATCGCCGATGTTATGTGGTCATAACCCGGTGCAATGTCCGTCGTCAGGGGGCCGAGGGTGTAAAAAGGCGCCTCTTTGCACCATTCCATCTGCAGGTCGACGTTCTCTTTGATCTTGTGCATCGGCACATGCCCGGGGCCCTCGACCATAACCTGGACGTCTTGGGCCCAGGCCCGCTGGGTGAGCTCGCCGAGCGTGCGTAATTCGGACAACTGGGCCTCGTCGTTGGCGTCGGCAATCGACCCGGGCCGCAGCCCGTCGCCGAGCGAGAACGCAACGTCGTAGGCGGCGAAGATCTCGCAGAGCTCATCGAAGTTCGAGTAGAGGAAATTCTCCTCGTGATGGGCCAGGCACCAAGCAGCCATCACGGAGCCCCCGCGGCTCACGATGCCGGTAACCCTTTCGATGGTCAAGGGGATATAGCGCAGCAGCACGCCGGCGTGGACAGTCATATAGTCGACGCCCTGTTCGCACTGCTCGATAACTGTGTCCCGATAGATCTCCCAGGAGAGCTCCACGGCGCGCCCGTCCACTTTTTCGAGAGCCTGGTAGATGGGTACCGTGCCGATGGGGACCGGCGAGTTGCGGGTTATCCACTCGCGTGTGGTGTGAATGTCAGCTCCGGTCGACAGGTCCATCACCGTGTCGGCGCCCCAGCGCGTTGCCCAGCGCATCTTGTCGACCTCTTCTTCGATCGACGAGGTCACCGACGAGTTCCCGATGTTGGCGTTGACTTTCACGAGGAAACTGCGGCCAATGAGCATCGGCTCGCTCTCTGGGTGGTTGATGTTGGACGGCAGGATGGCGCGCCCTCGGGCCAGCTCCTCGCGGACCAGCTCGGGGTCGAGGTTCTCCCTCACAGCGGCAAAGTGCATCTCCGGGGTTACGAGGCCGCGGCGGGCGTAGTGCATTTGCGTCACGGTCTTGCCCGGCAGGGCGCGGCGGGGCGGCCGGGTGGCGGGCAAAGCCGGCGGCTCCGCCAACAATTGGCGCCGGAGAGCAGCCCGCCCATCGTCCCTCGGCTGGCGCACCCGGCCTTCCACCACGGCGGTATCGCCGCGCTCTTCTATCCATCGCGCGCGGAGCGCCGGTAGGCCCGTCGGCGGCCCATCGGGCGAAGGGCCGCTTGTGTCGTAGAGATAAACGGCTCCAGCTCCGCCGTCTATGGCGACCTCCTGGAACGGCACCTCCACCCCTTCCGGGCCAGGCCTGGAAACTTTGCGTCGAGCCGTACCGAGCGAGATTGTTGTCATTTCTTCTCTTCCTTCCATCCAAAATGGTCGAGAGGGCCTGCCCCTGCGCCTAGGCGCCAACTGGCACTGCCCTGAATTGCCTGATGAGCAAAGGTGTTCGCGTGCTCGATCGCGTCTTTTACCGACAGGTGCCGCGCCAGGCCGGCGGCGATTGCGGCCGAAAAAGTACAGCCCGCGCCATGCGTGTTCTTAGTGTCGATCCTCGGCTGGGTTATTTCCCAAATGAGCTGGCCGTCCCACACAACGTCCACCGAAACGCTCGGGTCATTGCCGTGGCCGCCTTTCACCACCACGACAGGGGCAAGGTCCCCGAGACGGCGGGCGGCCCGGCGCGCATCGTCCAGGGTCTCGAGCTTCTCTCCCAGGAGCACGCTTGCTTCGAGAAGGTTCGGGGTGGCAACGGCAGCCACCGGCAGCAGCAGCTCCCGGTACGCGCGGACCGCGCCATCATCGGTAAGTCGCCGCCCGGTGGACGCGACCAGGACCGGGTCTACGACGAGCGCGGGCAGGCTCGGTGCGAGCGCGGCCACCTCTCGGACTATCTCCTCGCTGTAAAGGACGCCGGTTTTGGCACCTGAAACCGTGATGTCCTCGATGACAGCTTCAATTTGCGCTCGCACGAAAGCTGCTGGCAAGACGTGGACATCGTTTACATGTGCTGTGTTCTGGGCGGTGACGCAGGTTATTGCCGTGGTCCCGAATACGCCGAGGGCGGCAAAGGTCCTCAGGTCGGCCTGGATCCCAGCTCCTCCGCCGGAGTCCGAGCCCGCGATGGTGAGCGCCACCGGCGGCGTCATCCCTCCACCTCGTCCAGGCGTTCCTGGATCCTGGCGAACGCGGCCGCTGGGTCGGGGGAACGCAGGACCGCTCCCAAGACCGCGACACCCGTCGCACCCGACTCGAGGCATTCCGCCGCGTTCCCCGCGTCGACCCCCCCAAGTGCCCAAGTCGGCAAGGGGGCCCCTGCGAGTGCGGCCGGGCCGAGCGGTGGGCCATAGCCGGGCTTCGACCGGGACGGGTAGATGGGCGAAAGGGTCGCCCACTGGCAACCTTCGGCCCTGGCTCTCGACAGATCCTTATCGCTGTGACAAGAACGCCCGACCGCGACCTCACGAGCCCCGCCCGGCCAGAGGTCGGCCGCTCCGAGGTGGACGCCGTCCCCCGCCCCCATCCCGGGGCCGGGGCTCTCTATGAGAACGCCACCGACTGCGTGGAGCATCTCCGCCAGGTCCTCGGCCGAGCGCCTCCGGTCGCCAGCGGCGGCCTGCTTGTCCCGCAGCCACACCGCACGCGCACCCCCAGCCACCGCCTCGCGCACCACCGCCAGCAATGGACGACCGCCTGTTTGCGCGCTGTCGGCAACGACCAGCAACCTCGGGAGCACCAGCACGGGGTGCATCGGATTATGCATTGCATGAGCAGTAGTCACGGGCGAGCTCCAAGCTGCGGCATCCCGTCGGAGGTTGTGCTTGCCTGAGCGTAAAGCCGCCGTGGGATACGGCCCGCCAGGTAGGCGAGGCGCCCGGCTTTGACCGCGTGGGCCATCGCCTTGGCCATGACCGCCGGCTCGCGCGCCCGGGTTACCGCCGAGGCGACCAGGACCGCATCGCAGCCCAGTTCCATCGCTATCGCCGCGTCGGAAGCAGTCCCGACACCCGCATCGAGCACCACCGGCACCGCAACCATGTCCCGGATGAGCGCGATGTTGTAAGGGTTGCGAATGCCCATCCCGCTACCGATCGGTGAGCCGAGCGGCATGACTGCTGCGCAACCTGCTCCGGCGAGGCGCTGTGCGACGACGGGGTCGTCGTTGGTGTAGGCCAGCACGGCAAAACCGGCACGGACCAGTTTCTCGGCTGCGTCCAACGTTTCGATGGGATCTGGGAGAAGTGTGCTGTCGTCCGCGATCACCTCCAGCTTGACCCAGTTCGTCTCGAACGCCTCGCGCGCCGCCTCCGCCGTCCGCACGGCATCGCGCGCGGTAAAACAACCCGCCGTGTTGGGCAGGACACGGACGCCGGCTCGTTCGCAAATGTCGAATACGCCCCCCTCGGGCCCGGGGACGATACGGCGCAGCGCCACCGTCACCAGCGCGGCGCCCGATGCCCTAATTGCCTCCTCGAGCTCGGACATACTTGCCGCCCCGCCGGTCCCCAGAATGAGACGGGGCCCGATTTCCTCGCCTGCGATGACAAGTGGGTCGTCCCGCTGGCCCCGCGGGCCAGAGAGCCCTTGGTCCGTCAACTGGTCAACGCTCATGTCAACCTCCTGCAACGGCGTGGAGCACTTCCACGCTGTCTCCTTCGGCCAGCTCGGCGGTTGGCCATTCGTCTCTGCGCACCAGTTCGGAGTTGACGGCCACAGCGACTCCCCGCGGCCCACAGCCAAGGGTGCCGACCACGTCGGCGACCGTCGCCCCCTGGGCAAGCTCAAGCGGCTCACCGTTGACGTGGAGCTTCACGGTCCCGCTCATGCTGGCCAGTCCATACTGGCCCGTTCGTAACGCTTACTCATACCCGTTGCTCATGGGCTGGCTCGCCGACGCCGAACCGTTGGGGCGAAAAAGATGCCGACGGGCCGCCGATAGTTCGCCCCGAGAGCGCCTCGAAGAGCGCGTCAGAGGTAAGCGGCGCCAGCAGGATCCCGTTGCGGTAATGCCCGGTGGCGAGGAAAAGACCAGGCGTTGATGCTGCCCCGAGGATTGGCCCGTTGTCGGGCGAACCCGGGCGGAGCCCCGCCATGGCTTCGCTGAGTTCGAGCTCCGCGACCTCGGGGACCACGGCGACAGCGGCACGGAGCAGGTCGTAGACAGCGCCTACGGTGACGGTCGTGTCCTCTCCGCGCTCCTCCACGGTGGCACCGACGACCACCTCGCCGCTGGCCCGCGGAACGAGGTAAACAGAGCGGCCCTGCGCCATCGCCCGGATTGCCCTTCCGATCACAGGCGTAGAGGGATCCGAGCGAAGACGGAGGATCTGGCCCTTGACAGGGCGCACCGGTGCGACATCGCCGTGGGCCAGTCCGCCGAGCTGACCGGAGCGCCATCCTGCAGCCACCACGACCCTGCCTGCCGCCAGCTCTGTCCCGTCATCCAGCACGACCCCGGCCACTCGCTCGGCGGCCGTGCGGCGGACTTCCCGCACCGCGGAGCGCAGCAGTTCCACACCGCGCCGAGCAACCGCCTGGGTGAGCGCACCCAGCAATGCCCTGTTGTCGACCTGATGATCGCCGGCGCTCAGTACCCCACCGGCTACCCGGGGGTTGAGGGACGGCTCCAGCCGCCGGCAATCCCGCCCCGAGAGCAGCTCGACATCGCAACCCAGTTCGCGCTGGACCGCGAAAGACTCCTCCAGCGCGCGGTAGTCATCGGCATCGAGGGCGACGCTGAGGGTACCGTCCCTTCGCAACCCCACAGGTAAGCCGCTGTCGTCCTCCAGGGCGCTGGCGTAAGCCGGCCACTGGTTTGCCGAAGCTTGCGACAACGCCTGTAGCGTGCCCTCGCCCCAGCGCCCCTCGGTCGTCGGCGCAAGCATGCCCGCAGCAGCCCAGGACGCCCCGCGGGCAGGCTCCGGGTCGCAAATGGCGACGGTGAGGCCTTCCTGAGCTGCACGCCACGCGACAGACAGACCTATGACGCCGGCCCCCACAACGGCGACGTCTACGGCACGGGAGGTCATAGGCGGCTCGGCACAAGGTGGGCCACGAGCTCCCGAGCAGCCGCGGCGGGGTCGTTGGCCATCGCGATCGCGCCGACTACGGCTATCCCGTAGGCGCCCGCCTCGAGCAGCTCAGGGATGCGTTGGGCCGTGACGCCGCCGATCGCAAGGACGGGCAAAGCCACGTGCGCGGCAACCGCCGCAAGCCCGTCGGCGCCGATGGGGTTGGGTAGGCAGTCCTTCGTCGCCGTCGGGTAGCACGGCCCGACGCCGAGGTAGCTGGCCCCAGCGGCAACCGCTTTGCGGGCGTCCGCTGCTGTTCGCGCTGAGGCGCCGAGCACAGGCCCGTCGCCCAGCAGGCGACGAGCCGCACCGACGGTCAGGTCCTCAGGCCCGACATGCGCGCCGTCCGCCCCGACCGCCAAGGCGATATCGACGCGGTCGTTGATTATGCAAGTTGCCCCGGCCTCGTGGCAGAGATTGACCGCCTGCTCGGAGATCTCGTAGCGCTGCCGGTCCGAGCAGTCTTTGGCGCGAACTTGAACGCAAGGCACCCCAGCGTCGAGCACGAGCGAGATAAGAGCAAGCGTGCGGGCAGCGTCGTCGTGGCCCTTGTAGCTTGCGATGTAATGAAGACGGCCTAGCAAGTGTGCTCCCTTCGCCGGTATGACCCGGATCAGGTTCAACGGTCGAGGGCTCCTAGCCCTCCTCTCAGCCCGGTCCCACCGGGCTCCCGTGTTGCTTCCTGCCTACCCCGGCCGGGGAGCGCTGTCAAGTCAAAAACAAAACCCGCACTGCAATCTGGGGATTAAACCGCGCGATAGGCAACACAAAATGTCCCCAGAACTGGGAATTGTCCGCGCTGGCAGGGGGACAAACCACCCGCCCGCGAAGTCTTCTCCTGGGGGCCAGCCCTCAATGTCCTCGCGTTGGGCGCCGTTAACTTGTAGACGTGAAGACCGTGGTGGTCGGCCCTCCCCCTCCTGAACTGCAACAGCTCATGCAACGGCGTCGTTCGCTCGGGCTCGACATGTTCGACGAAATTTGGGAGGGCAACTACCACCTGGCACCTGTGCCTGGTTTCGGGCACGCCTAGATCGAGCGCGAGGTCGCCAGGGTGCTCCGTCCGTTCGCCGACGCGGCGGGCCTGATCGAGACGGGACCTTTCAACCTGGGCCGTGCCACCGACTTCCGGGTGCCCGATGGCGGCTACCACCGGTCCGTGCCCGAAGGTGACCCGGAGTACGTGACGACCGCTGCGGTGGTTGTCGAGGTCGTCTCACAGGACGACGAGACGCATGAGAAGCTCCCCTTCTACGCCGGGCATGGGGTCGAGGAGGTCATCGTCGTCGAACCAGCTTCGAGGACCGTCAGGATCCTCACATTTGTCGACGGTTATCAGGATGTTGCCATCAGCGGAGCCCTTGGCCTCAGCGCCGACGGCCTCCAAACAGCTATCCGCTGGCCCTCACCAGGCAGCCCGGCGGACTAAGGCGCCGCGAACAGCGCCGGCAGTGCGCCCCTCCAGGCTGCAACGGCCTCGTCCACGCTGAAGTCGGCAACACCGTCGATAACGACCCGACCACCGCCGGCGGAACCAATCTCGGCAATAGGGGTACCGGCTGCGCGGGCCCGTTCGAGGACCAAAGGTAGGTGTGCGGGTGCCACGCTCAGGAGCACCCTGGAGGGCCCTTCGCCGAAAAGCTCTTCGTGACCGCCGGTCCCGCTTATCCGGCACCCGGTCCCACTTTTCACCGCCATTTCCGCCAGCGCCACGCCGAGGCCGCCATCGGAAACGTCGTGGATGCCATCCACCAGGCGCTCCTGTACCAGGGCCGCCACTAACCCGAGCAGGCGCGAATGCAGCCCTAGGTCGAGCGGTGGGAGAGTACCGCCGGAGTGGCCCCGCCGCTCGGCCGCCCAGCGCGACCCGGCAAGGGAGGTAGCGCCCGGGCCGCTCGGGCCCAGCAGTAGCACCCGGCTGCCCTCGCGGAGCGAGGGTGTGGGGATGCCCGCTTCGAGCTTGTCGATCAAGCCAAGCGTGCCAACCACGGGGGTCGGGTCGATATCGGTGCCCATGCTCTCGTTGTAGAGGCTGACGTTGCCGCCCACCACAGGGATACCGAGCGCCTTGCACGCCTCGGCCATGCCATCGATGGCTTCCGAGAGCTGCCACATCACTGCGGGGTGCTCCGGGTTGCCGAAGTTCAAGCAGTTGACCAGTGCAACCGGTCGCGCACCCGCACAGGCGACATTGAGGGCAGATTCCGCCACTATCAGGCGGGTTCCTGCACGCGGGTCGAGAGCGCACCAGCGGGAGTTCCCGTCGGTGGAGAGCGCAATCGCGCGGGCGGCGGCCCCCGCAGGCGCGCGAACACCCGGGGCCGAGAGCCTCAGCACTGCCGCATCCGCTCCAGGCGCAACGACGGTGTTGCGGAACAGCTGGTGGTCGTACTGGCGGAACGCCCAGGAGGGGTCGACAAGCATCGCCAGGAGATCCTCGACCAGTTCTTTCGAAGAAGCTGGCCCTGGCAGCTTCGCTGGGTCATCGGCGGCAAGCTGGTCCAGAACGGGAGGGCGCTGCATCGGGCGGTCGTAAATCGGAGCGTCTTCATGGAGGCTCGCCGCCGGGACATCGGCCAGGACCTCGCCGTCCCACCCATGGAGGACCCGCAACCGCCCCGAACCAGTGACTCTGCCTATGACGGTCGCGCGCACTTCCCAACGACCGCAGACCTCCATCACGGCATCCAGCACGGTCGGCGTAACGATCGCGAGCATGCGCTCCTGGCTCTCGCTCGTCATCACCTCGAACGGCGCCAGGCCCGGCTCGCGCAGCGGCACGGCTTCGACGTTCACGTCCATGCCCACCCCGCCCCGCGAGGCCGTTTCGCTCGTGGCGCAAGTGATCCCGGCGCCGCCGAGATCCTGGATACCGAGCACGAGGTGCTTGTCGAGCAGCTCGAGGGTTGCCTCGATCAGGCGCTTTTCCTCGAACGGGTCGCCGACCTGGACGTTCGGGCGCTTTGCCGCTTCGGCTTCCGCGTTATCCGTGAAGGCCGCCGAAGCCAGGACGCTCACCCCGCCTATCCCGTCGCGCCCGGTGCTCGAACCAAGGAGCACCGCCAGGCTCCCCTCGCCACCCGCCCGCCCGAAAACGAGGCGGTCCTTGGGCAGGAGCCCGCAGCACAGGACGTTGACCAGCGGGTTACCCGAGTAACACTCAGCGAAGTCGAGCTCGCCCCCGACGGTCGGGACCCCGACAGCGTTGCCGTAGCCAGAGATACCGCTGACCACCCCGCTCGCGACCCAGCGGTTGCGGGCATCGTCCGGGAGGCCAAAGCGCAATGGGTCCATCAGAGCGATCGGGCGAGCGCCCATGGTGAAGATGTCGCGAATTATCCCGCCAACCCCGGTAGCGGCCCCCTGATACGGCTCGATCGCCGACGGGTGGTTGTGGCTTTCGATGCGGATCGCCACGGCGATGCCGTCCCCGGCATCGACCACTCCTGCGTTCTCGCCCGGGCCAACCAGCACGGCCGGCCCAACCGTCGGGAGCCGGCGAAGGTGGAGCCTGGAGGACTTGTACGAGCAGTGCTCGCTCCACATCACTGCGTACATGGCCAACTCGAGGTGGTTGGGCACGCGGCCCAGGATCCGCTCTATGGAAGCGGCTTCTTCATCGGTCAGGCCTAGCTCGCGGTGCAACGTTGCCTCCATGGTCATCAAACTAGGCTCCCAGGGCAGTGCCTACCTGCCTCGTGGTACAGCACCTCCCGGCCGAGGGGCCATACCTCATTGCGGGAGCTCTCGAGAACGCTGGCGTCGCGGTCGAGCTCTGCCAGATATTCGCCGGCGGGCACCTACCAGCGAGCCTTGACGGCTACGGCGGCCTGGTTGTCATGGGCGGCCCGATGTCGGCATCCTCGGACGACGGCTTCGCGACCAGGACCGCAGAAATCGACCTGCTCGAAGATGCCCTGGAGCGAGGTTTGCCGGCACTTGGCGTATGCCTTGGGGCGCAACTGCTGGCGATAGCCGCGGGCGGCAAGGTCTACCCGGGGGCAGAGGGACCAGAGATCGGTTGGGCACCGGTGTCGCTAGTCGGAGAGGCCGAGCGGGACCCGCTCTTCACAGATCTCCCGCGTGAGCTGACCGTGCTCCATTGGCACGGGGACACCTTCGACCTACCTCCCGGGGCAACACACTTGGCAGTGAGCCGGGCCTACCCGAACCAGGCGTTCCGGGCCGGTCCCCGGGCCTGGGGCCTCCAGTTCCACCTGGAAGTCGACAGTGCTGCGGTCGAAGCTTTCCTGGCAGCTTTCGGCGACGAAGCCGCAGGTTGCGGCGTCCCGCCCGAGGATATTGCCGCGGAGGCGGGCTCGGCTATTGCTGAGCTCGCACCGGCGCGCGGCAGGCTGCTCGACCGTTTCGCAGCCCTTGTCCGCGAGGCGTGATCTTTACGCCCTCTTTTCGGCCCTATTAACGGTCTGTTAAGTGTGACAACAAGTGGTTGTCTGTCGGACAACCACCGTTTAGATTGACCGGCGATGGCCCCAGCCCAGCTCGTCAGCGAGCATGCCCTGTCCTCGATCGGTGAACGGCTGAAGGCTGCCCGGGAACAGGCTGGCTACACGCTCGACGAGCTCGCTTCGCTGACGGGGCTCTCCAAGGCGCACCTTTCCCGCCTCGAATCAGCCGAGCGCCAACCCTCGATCGCAGCGCTCCTCACCTTCGCCGCAGCCCTTCGAGTACCCGTTAGCCGGCTTCTAGGGGAGGATGACAGCGACAGCAGTACACCGTTGAGCGTCTATTCGGGCGGCAAGGCGCCTCAGGAGGTCGCCGGGTTGAACGTCGTGGCTTGCAGCGGCTACCCAGGCTCCGGCGCTCTGGAGGCCCTTCGCATGACCATCTCGCCCGAACGCATGCCCGGTACGCCGGCTCGCCACCACGGTGAAGAGTGGGTCTACGTCGTGAGCGGAACTCTGGTGCTCGACTACGACGGGCGGCCGTACAGGGTTGCCGCCGGGAGCTGTGCGCATTTCGACGCCGAGCACCCTCACCGCCTGGGTGCAGAAAGCGTACCCACAGAGGTCCTTGTCGTTGCGGCGCAAGGACCGAGGGGCCTTTGGAACGCTCACCGATGAAAAATCCACTGCAATAACGCTAAGAAACGGAGCCCTAGCATGACCACAACGACTTCAGCGCAGATAGAAGGGACCGGGGAGAACTACGACCTGAACAAGTTGCTCGACATGCGGCTGCGGACCCGGCACACTGTCTACAAGATCGCGGCCGGCATCAGTGCCGGCATGGTCGAAGAAGATGCTCGAGCCATGGCCAGGGACGTGCTCAAGAGCATGGGTATGCGGCGCGGGTGGCACCACGTGATCACTCGTTTGGGGTCGAACACGACGAAGGACTTCATGGCGCAGTCTGAGCCAGGTGTGGTGCTCAAGCCAAACGACATTTTCTTCATCGATATCGGCCCGATTTATGGGGATACCGAGGGTGACGCCGGCGAAACCTTCGTCGTAGGCGACGATCCTGAGCACCACAAGGCGAAGGTCGACGTGAGGGCGATCTGGGAGGACGTGCGTGCCCTGTGGTTCTCCAAGGGCTCAACCGGCCAGGAGCTCTACGAGTTTGCACAGCAAGCGGCGAGCCAGCGCGGTTGGGTGCTCAACATGGACCTCTCCGGTCACCGGCTTTCCGATTTCCCACATTCAGCTCACTACGACGGTTCCCTGGCTGACATCAGCTTCAGGCCGAGTCCCAACCTCTGGGTGCTGGAGATCGCTATCGCCCATCCTGAAATGACTTTTGGGGCGTTCTACGAAGATCTTCTCCTCACAGACCAGTCCTTCCCGGACTGGGCGCTCAGCGCTGACATCGTCAGCCTCGACTGACCGAGCTCGTCACGCCGCCCACGAGTTCACGTGAACGTAACCGTGGTGTAATAGCTCGGTATTGGTGGTGCCCTACGTTCAAGACGTAGGAGTTATGAGGTAGTCGCGGCCTCGGCAGCCCGGGCACCGACAGGTGCTCGGACAAACCTGGAACGGGTGGTCGAGCAAGACAATCGGCGGCCCGCTCCCATAAAGGAGGCTAATTGCAATGGCTCTTACTCGAACGCGCCCGCCCGGGCCTAGTACCGCGACAACTACAGCTCTAAGCGCCCCAGACCACGCCTTGCGTGCCAACGCCCTGGGTTTTCCCACGATCTTGGCCGAATCGATCGGGCTCATCTCACCGACCATGACAGCGGTGCTCATCATCCCGATAGCGTTCAGTTATGCCGGCCAAGGCACCTGGGTCACTTATGCCTTCGGCACGGTGATGTTGATGTTCGTTGTCCTTTGCCTCAACCAGTTCGCCAAGCGCACCAACGGCGCAGGATCTATGTACGCATACACGGCGCGTGGGCTCGGACCGACCACCGGTGTGTTCTCCGGCTGGTCCCTCATCTGGTCCTATCTCTTCATCGGTATCGCCGGGCTGACGGGTTTTGCCATATTTGCCCAGCAGTTCCTAAATGCGATCGGCGCCGGTTTTACAGCTCCGCCGATATTTGCTGTTCCTCATCAGTGCCACCGGGTGCTGGCTCGTCGCCTACCGGGACATCCATGTGTCCTCCGCCCTCACCCTCGTTATCGAGGCCTTGTCCGTTGCCTGTATCGCCGTCCTAGCGTTCATAATCTTGTTCAAGCACGGCCTTACCGTCGACACTGCCCAGCTAAAGCTGAAAGGCCTCGATTTTCATGGGCTCAGCCTTGGGATCGTCATATCGATCTTCAGCCTCGTCGGCTTCGAGAGCGCGACGGCGCTAGGCGGCGAGGCCAGGAACCCCCTCAAGAACGTGCCCAAGGCCGTCATCTGGAGCTTGGCCTTCGCTGGGGTTTGGTTCGTCTTCATGAGCTACGTCGAGGTAGCGGGCACTCACAACTATGGGACGTCCTGGCAGAACGCACCGCTGATCGAGCTCGCAAGAGCATACGGCGTGAGCGCCTTTAGGATCCCGATCTCGCTCGGGGCAATGGTCAGCTTCTTCGGCCTAACTCTCACTTGCCTCAACGCCGGGTCCCGCATCATCTACAGGATGGCAGGGCACGACCTGCTCCACTCGCACCTCGGCCGGGCACACCCTCAAAACCGGACCCCTCACGTCTCGATCACCGTTTACATGGCGATGATCGTGACACTGCCGATAATCCTCGAGCACTTCACCAACCCCAACACGATGTTCGGCGACGCGGGGACCCTCGCAGCGTTCGGGTTCCTTACGGCGTACTTCCTCATTTCCATCGCCGCCCCAGCCTTCCTCAAAAAGCGCGGAGAGCTGAGGCCGCGGCACATCGCCATGGCGGTTGCGGCTTTCCTCTGCTTGCTCGTGCCGACGATCGGGAGCTTCTACCCCGTCCCGGCCTGGCCCGTCTATACGTACCCTTACATCTTCCTCGGCTACATGGTCCTCGGTGGGGCTTGGCTGTACGTAGCCAACAAGCGGCGAGCCGGCGTCCTGGGCGACATTGCCCTCGACCTCGCGCATGACCCCGTCACGCTGCACTCGGGCAACATCGCCCACCCGAGCCGAGTTCCTTCGAGGGGCCACGGCGCCTCGATCGACCTCACGACGGCCTGAGGTTTGCCCAACTTGTCAGCCAGCTCGACTGGCCCGGGCCCTGCCGGCTCGTGCCAGTTGGCCCGGTGGCCGGACGTGGCCAAAAAAGCTGGCTAACCAGACCCCAGCCCGGCACGCGCCGCGACCGCGCGCCGGGCCTGGGCATAATGGCAAGTCATGGCTCCGCTCCCCGCCGTCTCAGCACTGTTCGACCTGTCCGGGCGGGCCGCCATCGTCACGGGCGGTAGCGGGGTGCTGGGCCGAGCGATAGTGCTGGGCCTGCGCAGAGCCGGTGCCAACGTGGCTGTGCTGGCGAGGCACCCCGAG
>Ga0182024_10004719_pt1 | contig 31047 bp, 24 predicted proteins | sample P32metaG_FD_120480 | JGI IMG/M metagenome (GOLD analysis project Ga0182024, IMG submission 120480) | Permafrost microbial communities from Stordalen Mire, Sweden - P3-2 metaG (Illumina Assembly) | ecosystem: Environmental > Terrestrial > Soil > Wetlands > Permafrost | place: Sweden: Stordalen... | reverse complement strand
GTTATGCAAGCCCCGGTAGAACTGATGTTCAGAGTCTTGGTTAGCTCTATAAAGTCCGCGCCAGACACATCAGTAGCGCGCAAGAAGACTGGAACTTGCAGACGCAGCCGCGAGGATCGTCGAGTCGTAGATGGGTCCAAGCTCTGACTTTCCTTGATTAGATCGATTTCCACTTTCGCTCTCTTAGTACTAGGGACCTAGTACGGTTACGAGCATCTTTAATGCCAGTTGAATATTTCACGCCGTCTACGTAAATTGCTTGTAATTAGCTTTTTACGTGTCAGAAATTTGTCTTGTCGGTGAGAGGTCAGACCACTTTCTTCTGATATCCAGTTGGCTTCCGATAATGTGCAAATGGAACGCTTTTACCATTGACAGCCTATAGCTCTCTTGCCAGTATGGGCCAGCCCTTATAGGAAAATTTTTACCACTTCGCGATGAGTCGGTACAGGACTGTAATGTTTGAAGATACTGCTACATCATCTATAGCCGATCAGTCCCCGGTTCCAGAGGTGCGAACGGTAGCCTCAGAGCGGCCCTCGGACGTATTGCCTGTAAGCTTGGTTCACGGATTGATGGATGCCGTGAATAGCTCTCTGCTCGTGGGTGACCGGACGGGAAGGGTGCTGCTCATGAATCAACGAGCGCGCCAGTACCTGCTTTCTAAAGGCCTGGACCGTCAGGAAAGCCTTGATCTATTTGAGGACATTCTAAAGGTTGAGCCGGGCCATATTTTCAAATTGATTGAGAGTGGAGAACACCGCGTAGAATTGGATGTTGAAATTGGAGACGCAAAGTCCCGTGCGCTAGTCAAATGGATGCCCGAGCCGGACTGGCTTGTGATTCAGCTGGAAATTCCGACCAAAGAACAGAACACCGCAGCATCAGAAGCCGCGACCCAGGCCACTGTTCAGGAACTTCTACAGGAACGTGAAATCACCTATCGCAATTTGCTGGCCGCGTATTTGAAGTTGCAGGAAGTGAACCGCCAGAAAACGGTCTTCCTCGCCTCGGCAGCCCATGAGTTAAAAACACCCTTGGCAGTCATCAAAGGCTATTACGACCTTCTGCTGACAGGCTCCCTCGGCCGCTTGTCCGACAAACAGCAGGACATTCTGGAAGAATCCAAAGACAGTTGCGAACGCTTAGTGCGACTGGTTTCCATGTTTCTCAACTATTCCGCGCTGGAAAGTGGGAAGTTGGTGCTGCAATTGCGCGAAAACGACTTGCGCGATTGCCTGGATGAACTGTCAAAACGCTGGTCGGAAGCGTTTCAACGCAAAGGCGTGAAGTTGGAGACGAGTTTCGACCCCTCCATCCCAACTTTCCGATTCGATTACCAAAAGGTTCAACAGGCGGCGGCGAACCTGCTGGATAATTCTTTGAAACATACCCCAGCAGGGGGAAGCGTCACCTTGCGTGCAGGACCGCATTTCTGGGAGCGCCGCGTTGCCGGTGTCGCTCCGGCGCAGGAGCGCCGTCGTTTCCGCTTGCCACGTCCAAACAGCGTGGAAGTGAGCGTGACCGATTCTGGTCCAGGAATCGCTGCGGAACATCACCAGGAAATTTTTGAAGACTTTGTCAGGGTGGATCGCAATACATCAGGTATGGGATTAGGCTTGGCCATTGCCAAGAGGCTCATTCAGGCGCATCGGGGCAAAATCTGGGTGGAAAGCGAACACCAACACGGCAGCACATTTACATTTTTACTGCCGATGGACCCAAGTTAGTTCGAAGATTTTTGGCATCAGAAAGGAACAAAATTTCATGGCTGCAAAAGAACTCAAGGAAAAAATTCTCGTCATTGATGACGAGCCAAGCATTCGCAAATATCTGCAGACGCTTCTCGAAGTGGATGGTTTTGACGTAGAAGCCGTCAGTTCTGGCAAAGAGGCGATTGAAAAAGTAAATGCCGGCGAGCGCCCTGATTTCATCATTCTCGACGTGTTGATGCCCGAATTGAATGGCATCGAAACTCTGAAAGAGTTGATGCAGATCGATCGCAGCCTGAACGTGATCATGCTGTCGTGCTCCAACGAGGTCGGCACGGTTGTGGAAGCGATACGCATCGGCGCGCACGACTATTTGACCAAGCCGTTTGAAAAGACCGAACTCGATGCGGCGATGCTGAAGTCGCGCCAGAAGAAAGCTCTGGTATCAGAGAATCTGGCACTGCGCGACTACTGCGAGCAGATCACCGAAGATATCAGTTTCCTGGCCGCGAGTCCGCAGATGGTAAGGATTCGCCAACAGATTCTTCAGATTGCTCCCGTCGATGTGCCGGTTTTCATTTGTGGAGAAAGCGGAGTGGGCAAGGAGGTAGTGGCGCGCATGATCCATTTGCGCTCCAAGAGACGCAGTCAGCCCTTCATTAAAGTAAACTGTGCTGCTCTTCCGGGTGAATTGTTGGAGTCGGAGTTATTTGGATTTGAGCAGGGGGCGTTCACCGGCGCGGTTCGTGCCAAGCCCGGCAAGTTTGAGATGGCCAACAAGGGCACCATCTTCCTGGACGAAATTGCGGAAATGACCACACATCTGCAAGCCAAACTTCTGCATGTGCTGCAGGATCACCAGTACTCCCGTCTCGGTGGCCGCCATCTGGTGGACACGGACGTGCGTGTTCTGGCGGCTACAAACGTGGATGTACAGGATGCAATGAAGACCGGGAGATTCCGTGAGGATCTTTATTACCGGTTAAACGTCCTCTCGATTAATGTGCCGCCCTTGCGGGAGCGCACTTCCGAAATTCCTCTGCTGTTCCGGCATTTCCTGCAGAAGTACAGTGAGAAATTTGGCAAGACGCCGCAGGGTCCGTCGAAATACCTCTTGGACGCTGCCGTTAATTATCCGTGGCCGGGCAATTTGCGTGAACTGGAAAACTTTGTCAAGCGCTACGTGATTCTCGAGGATGACGAAGGTAGTCTCCGGGAGCTCGTAGAAATGTCTTCCGCGCGACAACGTACCTCGCCTCGTGCTGAACCTGTCGTGCACCGCGAGCCGCAGGGACTGAAGGCTCTCGTCCGTGGTCTCAAAGACGAAGCAGAGATGGAGGCGATCGCCGACGCTCTAGAAAAGACCCGGTGGTGCCGCAAAGACGCCGCGAAGATGCTGGGCATTAGCTATAAGGCCCTGCTGTACAAGATGCGGCAATTTAACCTGGATACCCCGCGCACCAGAAAAGCTAGCGTCGCCACACCTGCGGCGGCGGCTCCCGCAACGGTGGAACCGACGACTGTCGGCATCGGAAGTCGGCATGAGTAGGGCGTCGGCCTCAATCGAGACGTTAATCTTTAGAGCACTTTTCAGGCTGCTTCAACGCTTCGCCGTGGCGGGGTCGCGGGAATTGCAGTAAGGTCCCAGTTAAGGGGGCGCGATCAGGGTAAAGCCAATCCGTCGCGTGTATAGAGGATGGGGGGAATGACGGAACGCCGTAATGCTCGTCGTTATGACTTATCTCTGCCGGTGATGATTCGAATGCCGGCCGACGTTGCGGATTTGCAAACTGGAGAGACTCGAGATATCTCCACTCGAGGCCTCTATTTCGTGATTGAGCAGGACCTCCAGGCTGGTTCGGAGTTGGACATTACGCTGACGCTGCCAACAGAAGTTACGCACGGGTCAGAAGTTTTTGTGAGGGCAGCGGGAAAAGTTGTACGGGTCGAGCCGCGCACGGAAGCTAGAAATATGCGACTGGGTGTGGCAGCGGTCATCGAACGTTACGACATTATTCGTGGCGAAAACGCTCGTCACAACTGAAACTGACGCATCAATTAGAACTCCGGCTCACAATCTCCTTCTAATTTCTTGTTCAGACAACCGTCAGGGGCAGCCTTGATGGTCAATCTGTGACAGTTTGTCCAGAGCTTCACCATTTCCCTTCCGCGCAGCGGCTTGCAGTAAAACCCGAGCTTGATCGCAGCTCTTCGGCACTCCGCCCCCAATTAGATAGAGTCTTGCAAGTGCCACCTCTGCAGATGTATTGCCTTGGGCGACAGCAGACCAGAGCGACCGCGCCTGCTCAGCCGGGTCGTGGCTACGAGGGTCGATGACGGAAGTTTGTTCCGGGGTGGAACTCGGTCGCGCATCTCGGAACGCATCGTCGGGTTTAATCGCCGCCGCCGCGTTCGACGGATTATTGTGAGTATCGATGACCGGTTCCGGCGGCTTAACGGCATTTTCTTTGTTCACTCCAGCGGACGGGACTTGCGCCGTCGTGGCCTTTGTTTCAATCGGCCTCTTAGTGGGTTCGGACTGTGACTCCCTGGGTTGTTGGGATTGGGAAGTTTCCGAGCTGGATGAGATCTTCTGACCCAAGGTGATTAATGACTGTCCTACCGCTTCTCGGTACCCATACAGAATGACAATTAGCGCCACGAAGCAGATCGCTACGGCGGTAATCCCAATACCATTCTTGCGGGCTCTTGTGTGTTCCGGCGATCCGTTAGGATAGTTCCAGTCGCTCAGCACTGGAGCGCTCCTCGGAACTTCTCTTGTCGGAACCCCGCGTGAAGAAATTTGGCCAACACCTGTGTGAAGCTGGGGATCGAAAGCGTTCAGGGCGTGGCCAAAATTAAGGCCGAATTCAGGTTGTTGTTGGTAAGTCTTATTGGCATCCGCGCGTGTTTCAAAGCTCGGGACTTGAGCGGATTCGAACTCTGGCTGCCCGACGACATTCACAGCGGCGGAGTTGTTTGTGTCGGCGTCAGAATACGAAGGCGTAGCTGGACCACCTAGCTTTACTAGCCATTTTCTTACCGCGTTGAGGAACTCGGTAGTAACGTCCGTGAATTGCAAGCCTGCTACTTTGCCGTCGTCCTTGGTCCACTCAATTTTCCCGAAGCCCTGCAGTTTGTCGGTGCCGTTAATGCTAAAAGAAAACGGTATTCTTCCACTCGGGCGAACGGGAGTAACGGCGCGAAAACTGAATCCCTCTTCGGAGATCGTCAGCATCATTCCGCCATTGCCCGATTCGAGCTCGATGTAAACCAGTTGATCCAGTTTCATGGTTGGGAATTGGGGACGTACGGGCTTGTCCGACATTACTTCTCCGACTCCCGGCGATCCCGGTCAGCGCGCAACATAGCACCTATACTCAATCGGTATCTTCACTAGCATTCGCTCATTTGAAGCTAGATCGTGAGCAGCATCTAGTCGCCGGTGGGGGCGAACCAGGCAGGGTACTGATTTTGACACAGTTCGAAGCTCATTGTGTAGCGATGTTTGAGATGCGCACCAGCGGTCTCGGTGGAAAACTCTTCTTTTATATTCCGTCAGTTTTCCCTTTCCTCTGGCTCAGCCGACTTGATTTTCCCTCAAATAAGTACTAGAACTACACCTTCAATTTGCACATTTGATTCAACCCCAATGGGTTACGAGCACGTGTGCCCACCTTTGGGGCTCGGAAACGGTTGGCTAATAGAGTGCAACCATGGAGACACCGGCCCATGAACCCTGTACCTTCAACGCGTACGAGCGCTCGACTCCCTGGTAACGCCATCCCGCCTGACCACGTCCTTTTTGGACATTCTGGCGCCATGGCTGAGGTCCGGAGTCGAGCGGAAAAAATTGCCAACACGAATATCCCGGTTTTACTGTGTGGCGAGGGCGGGACTGGAAAAGAAGCCATGGCTAGATGGATCCATGCTCGGTCCGGCTTTAGCCAAGGCGAATTCATAAAAGTAAATTGCGCCGCCATCCCAGGCAATCTCCTGGAGAGCGAATTATTTGGTTATGAAAAAGGTGCATTCACCGGCGCTCACGTCTGCAAGCCTGGGCGAGTGGAACTCGCCAACAACGGGACGCTCTTTTTAGATGAAATTGCCGACCTTGAGATGTCATTGCAAAGCAAAATACTTCACTTCCTTCAGGACGGACGATTTTCACGCATCGGTGGCGAGTCAGACCGGGCCGTAAATGTTCGCGTAATTTGCGCTACCAACAAGGATCTGCAACAGGAAATTGTTGCCAGAAACTTCCGCTCAGACTTGTACTACCGCATCTCCGTGGTGCGCTTCCGTCTACCGCAGCTTCGCGAGCGCAAGCAAGACATTCCTGTTTTGGCAGAGTATTTCCGTACCATGCATGGAGAGCATTTCGGCATCGAATCCATGCCCCTCAGCGCCGAGATGATCGAATATCTTCAGAATTCCAATTGGCCCGGCAATATTCGCGAGCTTTCCAACGGCATGGCACGCCACGTATTGATTGGCCCCGAAGCAGCGGTAGGCCAGACCATAACTTCGGACCGAACATCCCTTCGATCTCACGTAAAAACAGCTGTTGGTGAAGTACCCTTAAAGCGCATCGCGAAAGCCGCGATAAAAGAACTCGAACGAAACGTGATCCTGGATTCGTTGCGCGCTCATCAGTGGAACCGGCGCAAAACTGCAGCCGCGCTACAGATCAGCTATCGCGCTCTGATCTACAAAATTCGTGACGCCGGGCTGACTTCGAGGCGCCCCGTGCGCGTTTCAACGCGTCCTCTCGAACGCCCTCTCTCACAGCGTTAGATAATTGTCCAGTTAATAGAACTAATCTATTAAAGTTTAGTAAAGACGGGGGTAGGTTTTTTGACCCTTAGTACAGGCTACACCTGCCCCAAAATTGGACAACCCACCAGTAGTAGATAACTGACGCGAAACCTAATCTGCCCCTGACGATATTTTGGGGGGAGATATGGCCATGCGTTACAAGTGCTCTGAGCTGCTGGAGCGTAGGTCTGCAGGAGTTTCAAACTACGCAGGAGCGCTGGTCGCATGGCTTGCGATTTTGGCTCTGCTGTTCGGGAGCACGGGATGCACCGGACTCGTAAACGCCCAGAATCCCAACAGTCAATCGGCTGTGCAGGTGGTTCCGGCTGCGGTGAATTTTGGTAGCACCGACCTGGGTAAGGCGGTTTCACATCAGGCCACGGTAGCAAACAATGGCACGACGACCGTTACCCTGACCCAGGCCAGTGTTTCGAGCAACGAATTTTCAGTTTCTGGTCTGCAATTTCCGGTTTCCATACCTGCAGGCCAGCGAGCCAATTTCACTGTGTCGTACAAAGGAAGCAAGGCTGGCAAAGCCAGTGGAACTTTCAATTTTGTGGGGGACAGATGGGCTACCGATCCGGTGGAATTGACCGGGACGGTCGGGAGCGCGGCCCCTCAATTGGCTGTGTCGGCCCCGAACCACAATTTCGGCAATGTAACCGTGAACACGGTAGCGACGTACGCTTTGGTGCTTTCAAACTCTGGTGGTTCTGATCTGACGGTTACCGATATTTACGTCAAAGGGGAAACGTTCGCCGATACTCAAGTCAGACTTCCAGCAACAATTCCTGCCGGCGGAAATTTAGCCTTGAACCTTTCATTCTCTCCAAAAACTGCGGGGAATTATTCCGGCAGCGTGAAAATTTTGAGCAATGACCCGGAAAATCCAACCACCAGAATCGAGCTTCGCGGCGATGGCACCAGTGAGCCCGTCGGAGAGTTGACGGCAACCCCTGCCGCACTGAGCTTCAGCAATGTAAAAGTTGGAACTTCTGCTTCAGACACAACCACACTGCGAAATGCGGGAAATGCAAATATCACACTTTCTCGCATCAGCTTGAGCGCGGCCGGATTTTCGACGGCCGGTGTCGCTACGCCGGTGGTATTGGTTCCGGGTGAAAGTCTGCCATTAACCGTAAAATTCAACCCCAGCTCCGCCGGAACGAAAAGCGGAACGATATCCTTAGTCACCTCACAGGGCGGCATTACCAGCCTGAGCGTATTCGGGACGGCTGCGGCGTCGACAACCACACCTCCTTCACCCACGCCGCCGACACCCGCACCTGCGCCAACGACCCTTAGCGTGTCGCCAGCAGTCATCAATTTTGGCAGCGTCGTCACCGGCGTAGCCAATACGCAACTCGTTCAGATCGGCAACCCGGGCACGGGAAGCGTTACAGTTACCGCCGCTAATGTTACCGGCGCTGGTTTAAGCGCCTCCGGATTGAGTCTGCCGCTGACACTAAAAGCAGGCCAGACCAGCACGTTTAACGTGCAATTCGATCCAACGAGCGCGGGATCCTCCACTGGGACTCTCTCGCTGGCAAGCGATGCGTCTAGCACGCCCTCAGTAGCACTCAGCGGCACCGGAATCGCGCCAGGTTTGAGTCTCTCCATAAGTCCTTCCAATGTAAGTTTTGGGAGCGTCACGGTGGGAAGTTCCGCGTCACGAAACATCACCGTTACCAACACGGGCAATTCGAACGTCGCGATCTCGAGCGTTGGCTTGACCGGCACAAATTTATCCGTATCTGGCGGATCTGCCGTCTCCCTGTCACCCTCTCAGAGCATCAACCTGACCGTGCAATTTTCACCATCGACGGCCGCATCCTCGTCTGGGATTTTGTCAATCGTAAGCAACGCCAAAGGGTCGCCGGCGGCTATTCCGGTGACAGGAACTGGAGTGGCGCAAGTCCAACACACCGTAAGCCTAAGTTGGAATGCGGTCACTTCCGCCAGCGGTTATAACGTCTATCGCACCGTAACCGGCGGCTCAGGTTACACGCGCATCAATTCCGCTCTGGACGCGGCCCTAAGCTACAGCGATAGCAGCGTTCAAGATAGCCAGACTTATTATTACGTGACTACTTCCGTGAACAGCAGCGGTACGGAAAGCGCCTACTCGGCGGAAGTTTCCGTGGCGATCCCGTAGCAGCGTAGACCTCAACACCAGGGTAAGCGACGAACGGCTTTATTACGTTAGTTTGCCGATCTTCCGTAATTCATCGAGATAAGGCGGAAGGGCTTCGCGCCAGTGGCGCACGTGAATGCCCAAGGCGTTCAATGCAGCCGGTGACAACACCGAATAGGCAGGCCGCTTTGCTGTCCGTGCCGCTTGTACTGTATTGATAGGTTTTACGGGATTGGATTTTCCTACCTGGCGGAGTATTTCAGACGCAAACTCAAACCAGGAACACGTACCTGAATTTGTCACGTTCACAAAGCCACGCGCGTTGGCATGGACCAGACTGCGAATCGACGTAGCGAGATCGCGTGTGAACGTTGGGGATCCTACCTGGTCAGACACTACTGCCAGTTCGGGTCGCGTTTCCGCGGCGCGAAGAATCTTCTCCGGAAAACTTGAGCCCGATGCTCCAAACAACCACGACGTGCGGACAATACACCAATCTTGGACGTTATCCTGGATTGCTTTTTCACCCCGGGCTTTGGATTCTCCATAGACATTGATCGGAGCGATCGGATCTCCAGGTTCATATGGCCGGGTGCCCTTCCCATCGAAAACATAATCAGTGCTGACGTACAGGATCTTGGCGCCATATTTCTGCGCCATGATGGCTACATTTTCCGTGCCTTGAGCATTCACCGCGAAAGCCGCGTCGGGATCTTTCTCACTCCCGTCGACGTCCGTATAGGCTGCGGTGAGCACAATCCAATCCGGACGCGTAGCAGTTATCAATCGTTCGACTTCTTCGCGGTTGCGGATATCAGCATCACGGGAAGTCGCTGAGGTTATCTCATCGTCCCTCCACTCCTGGACGATGTCCTTCCCCAGCATTCCGTTGGCCCCGATCAGTAGGACACGCATTGGCTATTTAAATTGTGTCTCCCAGTCGTAGGCGATATTCGGGTCGTTATAGGCCAGGCGAAGCTCGTCGGTTGGATTATAGTGACGGTCTGTAAAGTAAAGCAGATTGATTGGCTCTATTCCGAGCGCTTTGTAACCATGGCCCACCCCCGGAGGAATCAGTATTTCCCAGGGACGAAACCGTCCGACATACAGAGTATTGATCGCTCCAAAAGTCTTTGAATGACGACGCAAGTCACAAAGAAAAACCTGAAGCATGCCAGAAACTGGAGCCCACAGATCAGTCTGTTCAGAATGATAATGAATCGCTTTGATGGTCCCCGGATACGTCAGGGTAAAGGAGACCTGAACGTTCCGTGTACCGTCGGGCACCATCCCGGATGCGAGCCCCTTCCCCAAGCGGGCCAGCTCCGTGAAGAAGCCGCGGTCATCGGGATGGACTTGTAATGCCTCGACACGGACACCTTCGATCAGGTCGGGTGAATCCGTTTTCGCAATAATTTTTCCTAGTGTCTTTTCGGTTCGAGCGCGGATAGCCATCTCGATGCCATTTTTTGTTCCCAGCGAAATGATCTTTTCCGCGGTTTGCTGATTCGTTGAAACATCTACCGGCATGCTTGAATCTCCTAGGTGAATTTAACTGTATATCGTCTGCGAATTGCGAACTAACCGCCCGTAAGCTGACTTAGCGCCCGGCGCGCTTCCTCGGCGACGGGCGATTTCGGATTGAGGCCAATGGCTTTTTCAAACTGCGTACGCGCTTTTTCTTTGTCATTCAGCTTTTGATAGGTTATTCCCAAGTGATAGCGGTAGGCCGCATTATCGGAAGTTTCGTTGACAGCCTCTTCGAGTAGAGGGGCGGCTACCGAGTAAGCGCCGTTCTGATAATAAGCCCACCCCAGTGTGTCGGCCGTGTTTGGCGAATTAGGCATCCCGCGGCGAGCGGTCTGGGCCAGGTTTAGCGCCAAGTTCACGCTGCCGCCGTGCTCTAGCAGGATGTAGGCGAGATTATTTGCCGCGACAGCGTTATCCGGCTGCGAATCCAAAACTTGTTGATAAATCGCCTGCGCCTTTTGCCAATTCCCAATACTGTCATACAAAGTACCGAGTGCTACTTGGAGCGCTGCGTTATTGGGCGAAAGTGCGATGGCACCTTGATACGTGGATATAGCCTGGTCGTGTGCGCCTCGCGCCGCCTGCAACTGAGCCAGAAGCACGACTGCGTTCACATTTTGCTTGTCGAGTTGTAGAGCCTGTTCCAGGGACTTTTCTGCGTCAGCGGGCTGTTTATTCTGCGCCAACGCCTGGCCTTGAAGTAGGTAAAGTTGGGCGCTGTTGGGATTTTGCTGGATGGCGGTTTGTAACAGATGCAGAGCGGCGTCCGGCTTGTTTCGCCGAAAATCAACGTCCACCAGGCCTTGAAGGGCATCCACGGATGCCGGTTCGTGGCTCAAGGCCTGACGATAAAATGTTTCGGCCTCATTCAGCCGTTTTTGAAGAATGCGAAGCTGACCGAGTTTCGCATATCCCAACGCATGATCCGGAGCGATCGTGACAAGTTCGTTGAGATCCGCTTCCGCGCTTGCGGCATCGTTCTGATTCATTCGTGCTGTGGCATCGAACAAATATCCTTCGGGAGATCGCGGCGCGATCTTTTTCAATTCGCCAGCAATATTATGCAATCCCGCCCAATCAGCCCGCTGGGCTGCACTTTCACCAAGGGCACGCCAGGCTTCGAAGAGCGTAGGACTGTAGCGCACGGCCTGTCGCAATTCGCTCTCCGCCTCTTCCGGCTTGCCCTTTTTCTGTAGTGCAAGTCCCATCTGATAATGCCCGAATGCGTTTTCTGGAGCCGCCCGCAAGGCATTTTGCAATGTTTGGATACTCGCATCAACTTTGCCTTGTTGCTGTTGAATTTCCCCTTGTAGAACTAAGCCCTCGATATCTTGAGGCGCATTTTTTAGCAGGTCGTTGTTGAGTCCCGCGGCTTCGTCAAGGCGGTGGTTCAGCACTAGCAGTTGGATATATGTTTTTCGGACTTGCAGATCTTTCGGATGTTGCGTTGCCAACGCAGAAAATTCCGCCAGGGCTTTGGCATTATCTCCCCGACCCAGATAGTAGTCGCCCAACATGCGATAAGCGGCCGGATTGTCTTTCAGTTGTTCTTTAGCATCCGCAAGCGTTTTTTCCGCTAGCGAATCCTGGCCTTCATTCATGTACACCGTCGCTAGGGCGGCGCGCGGAATGGGATTACTTGGGGCGCTTGCGATAGCAGATTGAAATTCGGTCGCGGCGTCGTTCCAGCGACGCTGATGTTCGTAGAAATCTCCTAGCGTCATCGTTGCGGTGATGTCCTTCGAGTCCAGCGCTTTCGCTTTTTTTAGGCTTTCTTCCGCTTTAGCAGGCTGACCGGTGCGCGCGTAAAGCATCCCCAGGTTAATCAATGGTCCGTGTTGTTCGGGAGCCAATTGGGTTGCGTCTAAGGCTTCCTGCAGTGAGTTCTTGGAATCTCCCAGCGCAGCATCGGCGGAAGACAGCACCATCTGCGCGTCAACATTCTTAGGACTCCCGCGAAGAATCAGGAGGGCACGGTCCTTGGCTTCTTGCGGTTTTCCGCCTCGCAAAGCCATTTCAGCTAACTGCAGCTGAGCACCCCAGTTGTCAGGCTGCAGCTCTGCGGTACGAGCGAACTCCTGAAATGCGGAGGCCCAACTGCCAAGCTTCACATAGCATTGAGCGAGTTTGTAATGGGCGTCCGGGTAATATTTGTCTATCTGAAGAGCCTGCCCGTAGTAAATCACCGCTTCCGGGTATTTGCCTTGGCTGAACTCCCGGTCTCCCCGATCCATGGCCCTTTGCCTGTGGACAGCAGGATCGCGGTGGCAGGAGGGCAGCGCTAAGGCGATCGGCAGTAGCACTAGGATTAGGGTTATAAGGCGTGGTTTAAAGTTCATAGGGGACTGTCGTGCCGTGAATCCGACACGCTATAATGCAATTTATCCCCCCCTATCAGCAAAGAGAAGAACAAATTCCGGCCGGCGTTCTAAGGGCTGGAAGTGCCCCTCAGCGGCAAAAAGCACTGCCCGCCCACCGCGGGATAAATCAGTCGACAATGTGGCAGAAGAGTTCCACTCTCCGTTCCGCCGCCAGAAAAACCGTTGGCGTATTGGCGACAGCTGAGTATTAAGTTGAGTTAAGCGCATGATACAATTGATGTTAGTTAATCATCGGTAAGCGCGGCAAGATTGCACCTGCCACCGCAGGGTGGCAAGAACCGTGCACATTAGAGTACTAGGGCGTATACCGAATCGTGGGTGTACTATAAATATTCTCCGCCTTTGCAGAGCGCAGAAAGAAATTTAAAGAGGTAGTCATGGCCGCGACCCGCGAGCTTACTCCGGCAGATGCAAAACGAGTTTTCCGCCGTTATTGGTGGATTTTACCTATCAGCATCGTATTGTTGACCGCTGCGGGCTGGATTGCTTCGCAGGTATTGCCAAAGCGCTACACCTCCCAAACCATGGTGTTAGTGGAAGAGCCGTCAGTCTCAGAAAAATACGTCGAGCCAGTAATCACCGCGGATTTGAACCGCAGACTTGCAACGATGCAGGAACAGATTTTGAGCCGCACCCGGCTGGAACCCATCATGAACAAGTTCGGGCTCTATGCCGCAGATCGTGGACGCGTACACGTCGATGATCTGGTGGAAAGACTGCGTAGCGCAATAACCATTAAACCCGTTGAGGCTATGCAGGGCACCGGTGCTCATGCACTTCCGGGGTTCTACATCACCGCGACTTTTGACAATCCCCAGTTGGCCCAGCAAGTCTGCACTGAAATCACCTCCATGTTTCTCGCCCAGAACGCGCGCCAGAGTGAGGCCCAGGGTGAAGCCACAACTAAATTCCTCGGCGAACAACTTGCCGAAGCCAAGTCCAAACTTGATGAACAAGATGCCAAACTGGCCCAGTTCAAGCGTCAATACTTAGGTTCATTACCCGACGAGACGCAAACCAATCTGAGCATGCTCATGGGCATGAACTCTCAACTGGAAGCCAACACTCAAGCGCTGAACCGCGCGCAGCAAGACAAGGCTTTTAACCAATCCTTGCTCGACCAGGAAGAAGCTAACTGGAAACAGCGGCAGGTCGGGGGGCAAAGCGCCGATTCCGCGGACCAACAACTGGGCCTCTTGGAAGATCAGTTGACCACGCTATTGTCGAAGTACACTCCCGATCACCCGGATGTCATCAAGACCCAGAACCAGATTGTGGAACTCAAAAAGCGCATGGCCGAGCCGGTTAAGACCCCCGCACCGAATAGCAACGCTCAGACTGCACACGAGCCGCCCCAGATACAAAATCTTCGTGCCAAGTTGAAGCAGGACGACTTGAATATCGCTGGATTAACCCGTCAGCAAAGCCAAATACAAGCTCACATTGGCCAACTCGAAGGCCGAGTGCAATCGACCCCTATGGTCGAGCAGCAGTACAAGGAAATGACCCGCAACTATCAAACTGCGCTCGAGTTTTATAACGACCTGCTGAAAAAGAGCGAAAACTCCACGATGGCTACGAATCTCGTTCACGAGCAGGATAGCGAGCAATTCAAGATCTACGATCCTCCGAGTCTGCCGGAGAAACCATCTTTCCCAAAGAAGCCCTATTTCGTGGGTGGCGGTTTTGCAGGCGGTTTGGCCATAGGCGTCGGCATCTTGTTCTTGTTCGCCATGCTGGATAAAACTATTCACAGCGAGCGAGACGCAGAGTTCTACCTAAAATTGCCGGTCTTGACCGTTGTTCCCACTTTGGCTGTTGCCGGCTTGAACGGAAATCACCCAGTAGCTGGCCGTAAAGAACACATGTTTAGCGGAGTTTAAACGGATTACGTCGGATACATGAGGAAGCGATGAGCAGGATTCACGAAGCGTTAAAGAAGGCTGCACAAGACAGAGCTACGCAAACACCAACGGCCGTGACCGCCGATCTGGTGGACGGAGCCGCCGAGATCAATCGGCACATCGAACCCCCTGAAGCACTGCGCGTTGCGACCGTTGTAGACCCGCGCTTCAAGGAAGCGCGCTACCTCAGCTATGAGGAGCTTGTGAAGCGTTGCACGCACCCTCAATGGACGCTGGACGCACGGAACAGTGTTTTTGTCGGGGCCGACAGCGACAGAGTGGGTGCGGAGCGTTTCCGGACGTTGCGTTCACGCTTGTATCAGATTGCTGGTACCCAGCAGTTGAAGAAGCTCTTGATTACCAGCAGTATCCCTGCGGAGGGCAAGACGTTTGTGGCCGCGAATTTGGCCCAGTCTATCGTTCGGCAGCCGGACCGTCGCGTCCTGTTGATCGACGCCGACTTGCGGGCCTCAAGGCTGCATCAGACGCTTGGGGCTCCTAGCGGGCCGGGCCTCAGCGATTATCTCCGTGGTGAAGTCGACGAGTATGCCGTTATCCAGAATGGCTTGGAAGGTAACCTGTGTTTTATTCCGGGCGGCAAGCAGGTCAGCAATCCCAGCGAACTTTTGCTTGGGGACAAGATGAAGCATTTGCTGGACACCATGAGCGAGATTTTCGACTGGATTATTATTGATTCGCCACCGGCTCTACCTGTCCATGATGCCAGCATGCTGGCGGGACAGTGCGATGGAGTGTTATTCGTCGTAAGAGCGGGGAGTACAGATTCGGAAATAGCCCAGCGAGTGTCTGCGGAATTCCGCGATAAAAATTTGTTAGGCGTGGTTCTGAATCGCGTCGATTCGGCCGACACCTACAATAACTACTACTACGGTTATGGTGGGGAAGCCGAAGGCGCGGCTCCCAGGCCTTAGTTCCGGCAGATCTCGCTTTACGTTAAGCTGCGCTAGCGGGCGTCTTCACGGGTGACCCGTGCGCCGGTGGTTCGCCGCGTTGCAATAGCCAAAAGACTGGCAGCAACAGCAGCAACCCGATCATAAAGAAAACGACTCCGCCTTCCCGGTGGAGATTTCCATAAAGGAAAGCGGGGTCTACGTAGCTGGCAAGCAACGTCAGTGTGACGATGCGGATGCCGTTCTTGATTATCATGACCACCATTCCAGCCACCACGAAGACGGCCTGTTTCCAAAACTGCGGCAGGAAAAAGTGCCCCAGCAAAATTGCCAGTACCAACAGAGCGATACTGGAGCGTATACCACTGCACTCTCGTGCTACTTCAATACTGAATCGCGGCAGATGAAAAATAAACCCATCTCGCAAAACTGGCAGCGGCGTCAGACCGAACAGAATGTCCGCAATTTCGGCCGACCCCTTCTGGAGCCAATAAACTACTCTGTTGAGTAGGACCTCCGGCAACGGGATAAACAGAAATAAAAACAACAAAGCGAATCGAGCGTTCTTCGTTGCCGGGCGGCCGAATATCAGGGCGAAGCCTGAAATCCACAGAAGTACTAAGCCGAGAGCGCAGGCGGATGGCGACGCTGGGGCACTCCGCAAGGCCCATAGCAGACAGACGACTCCAGGGATCAGCAGCGAAACGCCAAGAGCAGCGTCATAAGAGAGTTGTTTAAAGACCGGCCGTCTATCCGTGAAGATCAGCCATGCGGAGATTATTGGAATCAGAAGAATATGAGACGCATCGTCGTTTCCGAAGGAATATCGAACCAAAGAGTCGAACGCCTTCCAGAAAACTGCAATACTCCCGGCGAACCACAATCCGAACAGTGACCAACGTCTGTTTTGGTGGGTCGTAAAGTTCAAAGAGGAACTCCTTGCCCAAAACCTGGAACAGCGCCGTTACGGTTTCGCTTATTTCTGCGAGCCCAAGGGTGTAGGCAGCAGTCTAGCGGCTAAAAGTTTCCGTACGACGGACGTAGTGGCGATCGTAGTAATTACGATATTCGCCGGAGCGCGCGTGATCCAGCCATGCCGAATTATTTTGATACCAGTCGATAGTGCGTCTAATGCCTTCTTCGAACGACACCACTGGTGCCCATCCCAGTTCGCGCTGAATTTTTGAACTATCAAGTGCGTAACGGCGGTCGTGGCCGGGGCGGTCCTTTACATACTGCATCAAGGACTCCGGCTTACCCAGATGTTGGAGAATGGTTCGGACAATTTTGAGATTAGGCTGGGGCGCTCCCGCAGACACATTATAGATAGATCCGGGGGCCGCTTTTTCCAGAGCTAATTTAATTGCGCTGCAGTAGTCTTCCACGAACAGCCAATCGCGTTCTTGCATGCCATCGCCATAGATCGGTAAAGACTTGTCTTCTCGCGCGTTGGCAATCATCAGCGGGATAAGTTTCTCGGGAAATTGATAAGGCCCATAATTGTTGGTGCAGCGAAGAACCACGGCTGGCAGGCCATAAGTGTTGGCGTAGGCCGACACAAAATGATCTGCTGAAGCTTTGCTCGCTGCGTACGGGCTGCGCGGATCCAGGGTCGTTTCTTCCGTGAAACTTTCACCTGCCGGAGCGCTCCCATAAACTTCGTCCGTACTGATCTGCACGAACTTCGGCAATTTGAAACGTTTAGCCGCATCCAGCAAACACTGTGTACCCATGATATTCGTGCGTACGAAGGGGGAAGCATCTTCAATGCTGCGATCCACATGCGTCTCAGCGGCAAAATTTACCATCGCATGGAGGCGTTCCTCGAATACGCTGTTCACCGCATCCTTGTCGGCGATGTCTCCTCGCACAAACTTGTAGCGTGGATTCTCGGCGATATCCGCAAGGCTCTCCGGATTGCCGGCGTACGTCAAACTATCGAAATTTATGATTTCGACGTCACGACGGCTATTGATCAGATGGCGTACAAAATTCGACCCAATAAATCCTGCCCCGCCCGTAATTAATACTTTCAATCGTTCCTCCTGTAACCTTGGCGACGAATGTCCTGCTTTTCCGGAGACTTTACTCTGACACCCGAGTATGCCGTGGTGCCGGACCGCGATCCGGAGTCTTGTTTGCGCCGGTATCGGCGACCAGATTCGTGGCGTGCAGTAGAGATTCGAAAGTTCCCGCGTCAGTCCACCAGCCATCGAGTACGCTATGCGTCAAAGTTTTTTCGGCTAGGTACATGTTGTTGACATCAGTGATTTCCAGTTCGTTGCGCCAGCTGACCTTGGTCTTCACGATTTTCTCGAAGACCGTCGCGTCGTAAAAATAAATCCCCGTGACAGCGTAATTAGACTTTGGCGCCTTGGGTTTTTCTTCGATCCCCATGATCTTGCCATCTACGATTTCAGGACATCCAAAACGCTCCGGGTCTTCGACTTCCTTCAGGATGATGTGCGCTCCTTGCGCTTGCTTTTCAAACGCATCTTTTGAGGCGATTACGTTGTTCTCGATGATGTTGTCGCCCAGAACTACGCAGATTTTCTCACCTTCAACGAACGGTTCCGCCAAACGTAGTGCATCGGCAATACCGCCTTCCCCTTCCTGATACGTGTAGTGAATGCGGTGAAGATTGAAGTCTTTCCCGTTTGACAGTAAGCGAAGAAAATCGCCGGAGTTCTGCCCCCCAGTTACGATGATGATGTCGCGAATCCCCGCGTCAACCAGTGTCTGAATCGGGTAAAAAATCATCGGTCGGTCATAGACCGGCAATAAGTGCTTGTTTGTAACGCGAGTGAGCGGGTAGAGCCTTGAACCTTTTCCGCCAGCCAGAACCACACCTTTCATATATGCTCCTGTCCCTTATATAAGAATAATGAATGTGGAGAATTTCGGGCGTTAATAATCGTTGGGTGTTGTCTCTAGCAAAACGGAAGGCGGAATCTACCCGCGTCCCTTTTCGCGACAATAATCTCGCCTGTTCAGCGCCCTGATGAGGCCGCAAACGACAATATCGGCTTGGCCCGATCGCGGCCTTCTGCTAATAAGCGGCGCGCCACCGGCCACAAACCTAGCGGCATGGGGTCCACGGTCTCGTAATCCACGGGATTGTGCGGCGGAATACTTATCTGGATTTCATTATTGATGATTTCGCATCGGCACAGCGCTCTTCCATCTGCGACTTGCTGCGGATTCATACGCATTTCATGCAAATCCAATGTTGTCTCAGGGCAAAATGGGGAAGCTGCTATTTGAAGAGCTTTCAGGTCCTCGGATAGGGGGATCGTCAAACGGCGGCTATACGGTTTGACGCAAAGGACGTCGCTCTCCACGGTCGCGACGTAATTTGTCCGGGAGATATCCTGGATGCTCATCCATCGCGGATCCGAAATTTGATTCACAATCTTTGCCAGAGACTCAATTCGGGTAAAGTGCGAGACGTAGTCATGATGATGTGTCGCAATGATTACGGGGTGACCTAAGAAAGCACTAAGACGCACGTCTACTTCATTTGTGCCTACTCTGTGAAAGACGGGTAATGCCTGACGGCCAAGGGCCTGGGCGATGGGTAGTCCCAAATCTGTGGGCCACGGCTTATCCGGGTTCCAGTGGATCAGGGATCCAATTGAGACACATCCGGCCTCGTAACCCAAACGAAGCATCGGATCGGCAATAAAGTCCGCAAAGGCTCCGTGGGGAGCGGCCATGATGCGCGCGACCTTCAGTCCCGACCGGCGTTCGAATTCGGCGATGCGTCGAAGTCCTGCCGCGAGCAGTACCAAGGCGTCTTGATCCGAATAATCACGCGCAAGTTCGTCGGGAATATGATTGACGCCATGCATCATCAGCGAAATATTCTGAGAATGTTCACGGAATAACGTGGCTACGTCTCGATTGAAATACCAGGCATCTAGCGGAACAGTCGCTACAGTTGCGTGATAGTTATGTGCTTCAGCGTGTTTTACAAGCGTTTCGAAGTCAAGGTAACCGTAACTGCGGTGATGAAGATTGGGATCATCGATTATGAATGTGGCGCGCGGTTCGGGTATTTGCCAGCCTTCAGAGCCCAGGAGTTGCCGCAAGAAATGTAGTAGTGGAACCATTGCAAACCATCGCGTAGCTCGAAAGTGCACGTGAAAGAAATCGTCAGAGCCGAAAGGTGGCAAGTCGATGCCCACAAAGTGAGATTCCCGCCCTGCCGTTCGGTCAACCGCCCAGACCGGCGTTTCCCCAATTTCAGCGAGACACTCGAAGGTTTGCGGAACTGGAGAACACTTCTTCAAGCTACGATCGATCAGCGCCGTATCGCGGAACGCTCGGTGAACCGAGGTCGACGATGTAAATCGAACAGTGGCCTGTTGATCAACGGAAACCGCGTCAGAAGAACACACCTGATAGACACTGAGGCCGCTTTGGATTGCTTCATTTGTGAGCTCCGGGCTTTCCGAAAGGATTACGAGCCCATCTAAGCCCCGGTACTCATGTGGGCGATACGGCACAAAGCTGACGTCAAGCCCGGAACTCAACATGTCGAAAAGTAAACGACGAGCCTGGTACTCGGACGCTGGGGCGACTGCAATTTTTACGGGTGGACGTGACACGTTTAGTTCTTTCCGAGGGGACGGAGCTTTTGGGAAAATTCGCGCAAGCTGACATCCAATTTTAGCGGAATTCCCACCCGAGCGATAGCCTTTGCTGGGTTGCCCTGCACGACCGTCATCGCAGGTACCGACTTGGTAACTACGCTGCCTGCAGTGACAACTGCTCCCCGCCCTATGGTGACGTTTGGCATGATGATGGCCCCGGGACCCACTGAGGCGTCTTCCTCGATAACAACTCCATGAAGTTCGCGAAAATGCGCGATGATTACCGCGCGAATACCGATGGAAGCACCTGCTTTTATTGTTACGTAATCGGGGTGGGCCGTTTCGATAATTGCGTCGTAACCGATCCAGGCCCCTTCCCCTATATGTACGCCGCGCCAACGGTGGAGAGTGACGCGGAGGCTCGTTGCGCCGGGTGCACTGCGCGCAATATTTTGAAGCAGCCGATTCTTGAATCCCGAGATGAATCCATCTTTGCTCATGCGGCTGGCATACAAGATTGGATGCGCTCGCGCCTGAAATCGATTCTTAGAGTTGGCATTTCAATTTTTATTGTGCCTGATTTAGCAAATATGTTCGATCCGTTCTTCCCCATTGCAGAAATGCTTTTGACGAACGTTATGCGCGGGATGCAAACATCCGCGAGAAGTTTAGTGAGCAGTCTGGCGGGCCACCATTCCATCAACGAGTTCCAGGTATTCGTGTTTTTTAGCCGTCCAGTCATTCTTATTTACGAAACGGGTCGCCTGTTCTGCCTGCAAACGTCGCCGTTCTGGATTTTGAATTAACTCCAACATACGGTAAGCCAGGTCGTCTTCATTTCCAGCGTGGAAGAAGTGAACGACAGAGTCATTAAAATAATATTTATCGACCATAGTATCAGCAACGATGACGGGGACACCAACAGCCATAAATTCCAGAATTTTCGTGCTGAACGCCTCATTACCGAAGTTGTCGCTACGCTTCGGTACGACGCCAAGGTCAGCGCTCTCAATTACCTTGGCCATTTCACGCAATGCGATAGGTTTGTGAAACAGAACGCGATCCTCTAGATGCAATTCCTGCACCAGTGCAACTAAATCCGCTTTCAGCGGTCCTTCGCCATAAATATGGAAGTCAACCTGAGGCACTTGCTCGCTTATCTTTCCAAAGGAACGAATGGCCAAATCCACACCCTGGTGCCAATGGATGCTTCCTGGATAGAGCATCGAAAAGCGCTCTTTGGAGCGTGACTTTGACTCAGTTTTTTTGAAAATTGACCTGTCTGGTGAGTTCAGAACGACCGTACATTTCCCCGCCTGCAGAGACCGCGACAGCAAACGGTCCTGCCAAATATGATTTGCGACGATGACGTGGCCGGCGAAAGTTCCTGAGACTTTCTCAACTCCCTGCAGAAACCGGAACACCAGTGAACTGGGGCGGGAACCGAATTTACTGTTATAAAATTCCGGAAGAATGTCATGGATATCGAGTACCACAGGCGTTCCGAGAAGGCGCGGCAGCCAGGCTGCGAACACCAGGAAATCAGGAACCGAGTGAACATGAATGAAGTCGTACCTGTGGCGCAGATGCTTGGCCGAAACTTGGTACATGGCCCTAAGCATGAACTGAACGATACGAACTAAATAGGAAAGTCGGCCCTTCTCGTTCACCTCACGTCGTTGCAACCGAAACAAGTTTACCCCGTCCAATTGTTCCTGTTTCGGCAAGTCGCCTCTCTGCAACGCCAGCACATCTACATGGTCCCCACGCTTCGCCAAGGTTTCTGCATAACGCATTACGCGATTGTCAGTTTCGTAAAAAGAATACGTGATCATGCACACGCGCAAGGGACGCGGGCGCGAATGTCTCACCTCGGAAAGGACTGACTTTTCCTCAGTGAGATACTCTCTGGTGACAGTTGTAGACATTAACGAAAATTAACCTTTTCTACCCGCGACGCAGCTTTACTTGTCCCAATTACTGCCAGAAATGGCGGTGGGTTGCAATCCGGTATTCTCTTGGGTTTCTTCTGTTTCTACATTCGATTCTTGTTCACCCTTACCGGGTTGTTTCAATGAAGATTCAAAGGAGTATTTCAAGCGACCATCAACCAAGTGCGCATACGCAATGCGGGCACGTTGAGATCCTTCGCCCTCTATTCGCCATCGGTCTCCGACAGCAGCTAGCTTCAGCTTCGACCTCGTTCTCCACCAATTATTGATTTCTCGTGGAGTAGTGCTCCATACGAACAACTTCTCACGCAGATATGCCAGATGCGCCAGCAAGCGACGGTAAGTATTGTTGGCCTTCTTGTTGATGATGTAGTCGGGATGGACGATCACACTTATCAGCCCATGGCCGCCCAGAATCATTCGGCACTGTTCTTCCCAGAGCGATGTCGAATACGAACCTAGGATGTGGAACAGGGAATAATCCTGTGTGACCGTTACCGGCATCTCTAAGATTTTGCCCACGAAATATGGCATCACTGTGCAGCAACCGCCCGTTTGTGCATCGAGATGACCCACGTTGGGAACCGACATGTCGTATGAAAATTTGAACGCGTCATACCAGTGCAAGTTCCGGTAAAGAGCTCCGGATCGGAAGCCCACAGCATTAAATGTTTTTAGGTATCCATTAATCTTGCTGGCGCGGCGCAAAAATTCTTCATGATTTCGAAACAAATTACCATCGTGGTACAAATCGTGGACATTAACTTCGAAGCCCCGTCGTGCTAGTTCGTCGAGAAACGGTTGCGTAACCTCATAGCGTTTTTCAGGGACCAGCTGGAACGAAGATTTAAAACCGAATTCGTCATCGGTATCCATCAGTTCTGGGCAAAAATCTCGACCTATCTCGGTTTCGACATCATGAGTGACGATTGCGGCCGCTGGAGCCCCGTCAGGCCAGAACCAGATAAACGGAACAGCAGCGCCGTGTCGCGATTTAATCGCTAACTTCATCAATTCTTCGAACAAGCGATCCACGGTGCGATCCACCGGCCAATGCGGAAAGGGTGTGTGCGTGCCGCCTTGTAAACGAATTCTTTGCAAAATCCTTCGGAAGTGAACGGGAAACGCGGGCCGGCCGAGGTAGTACATCGCTCGGATTACCGCGTTGCCGCCGAAGTTGGTATTTTCGGCATGCATCTGTCCCGTGTACGACTCACACCTGAGGTTTTCAGCGATCTGGTCGGGATCAAAGGGCAACCCGATCTGCCGTTCGCCCAACCGAACCGCACGTGAAACATTTTGAAGTTGCGGGGTATAAATCGCGGAAGGCACACTGACAGCGGATTGTCCGTAGCAATCGACATCCTCGCCAAAGCGAAAGAAGCCCGATTCCTTATGCAGCGTTTCGTCCAGGCGAAAGTCAGCAGCGGAATCAGGGCACCTAAAATAGTCCCGAAACGACTCGTTCATAACACCCTAATTATATCGTGCTTGATACTATTTACTGCTGTGGATAACTCAATGCGCTAATAGATTATTGTTCTTTGGAACAAATCAGAGCCGGGCGAGGCTGATTCTAAGTGGCCCGGCAGCCGTCAGCCAACGTGAGGGTACAGAAGATTACCAGCCACGCGCAAAACGCTTTGAGGGCACCGCGCGAAGACCTTTTTACCTAGTTTCATCGCTCGTGAGGAGTCTTGGTCAGAGCTGGCTGGGCGTTCGGGATAACGCAGATACTTCAATTCCTGTCTTCTCGCTCCCCATCTGTCCTTGAAGGTCACCAACCCGGTGTTGGCGCATTCCGACCTGCCAAAATCGAGCTCCACGAATCCGTGTTCTTTGGCGTAGCGGATCAGATGCCAAAAAAGAAACTGCATTCCTCCCAGATTGTGCGAATGAGCGTCCGAGCAACCGTATTTGTAAACCATCTTGTCTTTGTGAGCCAACGTGAAAATGGACGCAATAGCCGATCCATTTTTGCGCGCGATACGAATCTGTGCGGCGTCGCCCAGGCAGGCTAGTATGTTACGGAACCATGCCAAAGGATGCGGTGGCACTTCCTGCCTTTGCCTGGTAATCACATGCAACTTGTAAAACTCCGCTAGCATTTCTTCTGATGATCCCACTTCATGTGTCAGGCTCTCGCGTTCCGCCCTCTGGATTTTGCGGCGGATGGAGTCGCCATGCAGCTTTTTGTAAAGCTCGTCCAATGTAGGCCGCAAGTCCAACAAATGAATAAAATAGGTCTCCGCGTTCTCCAGACCCTGGCTGAATGTAAGACTTAGCGGCCGGATATCGATGTACTTGATTTTTCCTTCGCGCAATTCTTTTTGCGCGGGCTCCAGCAGCATCTTTAGTTGGTCGACGCCATCGGTCAGCGGTTCACAATGATCCGAGAAGGGAAGGGAAACCAGCCGTTTGCCGGTCAGCCAGCTCTTCACCCTGCAGAACACGATGGCGTTTCGGAGTGCTTCATCGGGGGCAGAGGTCGTGTATCCGATGGGCTCATACTTGTAAGTCCGATTTAAGGTCGTCAGCCACGCTTTTTCGTGAAAGACCGAGCTCCTTGGCTCCGAACTCAGGAAACGTTCCCAGCGAGGATCCCTCAAAGGATCAAATGCGTAGGCTCTATCCATTGCAGGCGTGCCTGTCTTAACAGAATCAATTTCGCGGATGGTGTCGGTAGCCAGCATATGTGAGTTCTCAGCCGCCATGTTTGTTTCGAACGGCGATTATCCGTACTTACCCAAAACGCTCAGCCTGGCAGCTTTTTGTGCTAGGCGCGCGGTTCCATTCTGTGCGATGCAAACACAGACGAAAGACGATTCCTCTGCTCTCTTCGGATGAATGCAACAAATTCGTCGGAAACAGTTCGATCATCCATTTTGATGTACGGCCACAGAAATCCCACCATTCTCATGAATCCCGCTACAAAAAACGGCTGTTCCTTCATTCGACCCATACATTTCAACATTTCAAATACAAAGTCATAGCCCAGGTGATATTCCATCTGCCCTTGGCGAAAGGCGCCACGCAGTTGCCCGGCAGTATTCCCGGTGTGACGTTGATGGTAGATCTTCAAATCCTGGAAAGATTTAACCTCCCAGCCTTTCATTCTCGCTGAAGTCGTGGCGTGGGTATCTTCTCCACCAAATTTCAAAATGGCATAGCCCCCAATGTCTTCATAGCAGGCTCGCCGCACTAATTGCGCCGCGTGCGGCACGGAATAAACCCGGTTATGTGCCCTCGGCTGAAATTGTCCGTTTTCTTCTTCGTAAATGGCGCCCGAAGATATCCCCAACGAAGGAGCTTCCATCATTCGCTGCCGCAAATCTTGAAAATACGACGGCTCCAGCACGACATCCGCATCCAGATTACCGATGAAGCCATATTCCGATCCATGCAGCCGTTTATAACCCTCACGTAGAGCCAGAACCTTCGCCGCGAAATTACGGCCGGCCGGCCTTTTCACTTGGACGAACTCAATAAAATTGTGCCGGCTTGCAAACTCACCGATGATTTCATCGGTTCGATCCGACGAGTTGTCACTCGCGATAATCCACCGCTTGGGCTGCGCATTTTGCCGGACTACAGTCTCTAAAGTCCTCCCGATATTCGCCTCTTCGTTATGGGCGGCGCTCAATAAAACATACGAAGTATCGCCATTAGGGACAGTCGCCATATCTTTCCGTTTGTCCCTGCTTCCCAAGCACGGCTTGAGCGCAAGAATTTTGTGTCAATCGCAAGCAATGTGTGTACGTCAGCAGAACAGACTAACGTTTGGTCGCTGACCTTAGGCGGCCGCCGTCCAAACCACACGACCATTTCAGCACAGCAAACCACTTGGAACTAGCGTATTTGACTGCTTGTTTTCTAGAATCGTCGGACCTTAAAAGTTTCGAAAACGACAACACCACCAGCCTGCCCAAAGCAATTGTCCCCATGCCAGCCCGAAAGAACCAGGCATACACGGGCCCCTGGCGTTTCGCGCAGAATTTTTGCACCGCTTTGAATCTCATAATCACAGACCAATGACTTACATTCACCTGATTACTGCTTTGGCCTCCATGGTGGAGGACTTCCAGATTGCCCAGGTAATAATTTGTAAAGCCGAGCTTGGCGACTTTGTAGCAAAGGTCCCAATCCTCGGCGTACATGAAATAGTCTTCGGTGAACATGCCGGCACGCTCAAACACTTCTCGTTTGAGAAGCATGCACGCTCCAGAGATGATTTCGACGGGTACCGGCTTGTCGCTCTTGGAAAACAGCGGTCCAATATCCCATAACGAGCAGTGCGGCCAGCGTAAACGCAGGTATTCAAAATCAATCATTTGATTCGGTATAGTCGGGAATTTTTGGATGGAGCTCGTTTGCACCGACCCGTCGGTATTTAACAGTTTGCAGCCGATCACTCCAGCGTCGGGAAGGGCGTTGGCTCGCGCCAGCATGCTTGGTACTGCATTGCCGACAATTTCTGTATCGGGATTCAAAAACAAAACATAGCTGCCTGTGGATCGCTTAAACCCCAGGTTGTTTGCCCCGGCGAAGCCAAGGTTGACCAAGCTTTTGATCGTTACCACCTCGGGGAACTCCTGTTTGAGGCAATCGATATCGTCAGGCGAGGCGTTGTCCACCACGATCACCTCGAAGGAAATCCCCTGCACCTGTCGAAATATGCTCGCGAGACAAGCTCGCAGGTAGGCAAGGGAATTCCAATTTACGATGATGATCGATAATTCCATCAAGCTTTAGCCGGTTTTGGCGATACTGCCAACCAGATCGGTCGTATCATCGCGAGCGCGATTGGTTGGTTGTCTGCAAATTCTTATTGGTAGAGCTGGCGACGCGCGCAAGCTTGGGTGTCTGGAACGCTGGCTTAAGGGGCACCGCATAACGCTCCACCACCGGTTCCAGCGCTTTCTCAGTGGCGAGAATAGGCGCAGTTGCCGCGGCCACAATGGCCAGAAGAGCAAACCACATCATCTTGGTGTGATCGAAATAGCTGATGCCGAAGAAGCATACGCAGTTCGTAAAGAGCGTCACCGAGAGAGCCCACATAAACCGTTCCTGCGGCGGATTGTTCTCTACGATTCTTCGCGCTTTACCCAGTTTGCGGAAGGTCAGCGAAATAATGAGAATGAAAAGAATGAAAGTCAGCAATCCGCCGCTTTCGGCTTCTTGTACGAACTGATTGCTGGTGTCCCACAAGTCCCAGCCCCATGTTCCCGCGTCGTTGGTTCCGATAAGCCACCAATCGCTGAAATGCCGGATGCACTGGTCGATCAGCATGGCGCGATGGTATCCAGAATTTCCTGCGACTAGGTCGACGCGAGCGATCAACATCCACACGGGAGCTTTCATGACGAGATGGAGTGCCACCAGTAGCGCCACAATGCCCCAGCGAAGGATGTGCATTTTGTTGCGAAAGGGCCAGGCGAACCAGGCGAAGAGCGCCGCCACGCAGGCCATCAGCGGTGTGCTCGATGCGCTCATCAGCATCATTCCCACTGAACCGCAGAAACCTAGCGCCCCCGCCACTTTGGCCTTTCCGCTTTGCCATAGCCACCAGAACAAGGGCATCACCGCTACGCCGAACACACCAGCTAGAATCGGGTGTGCAAAAGCCCCGGTAGCACGGATCGCCCCTTCGCGCACTCCGGGGACCACCGTCAAAATTCCCAGATAACCGAAGATGTTTTGGTTATTGAATTTCTCATCGAGCATGGTTATCGAGAAAATGCAGGTGAGCACGGCAAAGACCTTGATGATCCGGACGATGTCGTCCTCATCTCGAATTGCATAACGCACCAATAAATACCCGCCGATAGCGTCAATCAGAAAGCTGGTCTGATATGCCACTGCGCCGCTCACGCCATTGTTCAGCAGAATATTGGCGAGAGCCCGAAGACAGGCCCAGGCGATGAACAGCTTATCCACGAGATTGAAGCCCCCGGCAAGCAATGGTCCCGGACTCATGAATTTGGAAACAACCAGGCGCACCATAGCCGCCATAATCAGGATGCGCGTAACGTAGAAGTGAAAGCCACCAAAGTAAATTTCCTGCCCGACCGAGCCCAGAAATACCACCAGCAAAAAGGCAATCGGGGCATACTTGCGCGGAGTGAAGAGGATCACCAGCAGAGCGATGATCATGGCCACCAGCATGATCGGGTGCAGCACCGTGCCGGTGGAGCCACCACCGAACGTATAATGTAATGGAGATTCCGGTCCCATTGAATTCCTCAAGATAAGGGCTGGTGGTTACGCGACTACGCTCACTTGGAAGCCCAACCCAAGATCCCAAGACATAGCGATAAATCCCAGATCTTCTTAAGATCTATTTTATTAGAAACAGAATTAAATATTCTAACATCTGCAATTGCCCGCACTCAGATAACCAACACAAGGTATGGCGTTACCGTTGGGGTTTTAATTGCCGGAGACTGGAAAACAGATATAGATTTTTCCGCGTTTAACTATTGCAACTTTGTCGCCTAGGTGCCATCCTAAGCGCCTCAGTCCCCGAGTACCCTTTTCGTAACAAAAACACGAAATCGCCGTTCGCACGGAAACAGCACTCATCCTCTCTGAACAAGGAAGCGATCATGAAATTTGTGCTTGGGACGTTGTTGGTGTTGATGTTCACCGTTAACGCATCTGCCGACTCTGTTTGGACTTATACCGGAAACTCTGTTTCCGGCTCTTCCAACGTTCCCACTCCCAACCCCTGCGGTTGCGCCATCGATGGTACCGTAACGCTCAACGCCGCGGGTACGGCTGTAGCCTGGGACTTCAGCGTAGACGGCCTCACGCTAACGAATCTAAACTCCACAGGACACATCAACGACGACCTCAACAGCGCGAATCCCAATCAGCCGTTCTACACCTGGCGCATCGTGCTGTCTGGGTCGAACGGCTCACAGATCGGCAGTTATTTCGATGGCAGTACGTTCGAAGCCACCGACAGTGCGGTGGCGGGAGGATCCTTGATTATGTTTGAAGAGGGCAACCATGGCGTATGGACTGAGATCGCCGCCACGCCTGAGCCCGGAACGGGTTTGCTGATTGCATGCGGCCTATTAGCGGTCGGTACGATACTTTCAGCCCGCGACAAAATGCGGTTTTTAATGCGCAGACCAGCAGGAAATTGACATTTAGGTCTTCGGGATGGACCGCGTTGGGCGCTTAACGCGGGTCCGGTTTGATCCATGACTTCGTTTGTTGATCGTAGACACGAAGCAGCTTTGCAGGGTTTCCCACGATTACGCTGAAATCTGGAAAACTTTGCGTCACGACGGCGTTTGCACCGATGACGCTGTTGCGTCCGATCCTCAAATCTTTATCACCGGACAATACGCAGACCCCAAATCCCAGCCAGCAATTCCTTCCGATTGTGATGCTTCCTCCAGGTGTCACGCCCTGCGCGTGAATGGGTGCCGAAATATCGGAATAAGCGTGGTTGTGATCCATAATCAGAACGGATGGGGCGGTTAATACGTCCTCTTCAAGGTGAATGTAATTTCGCGCCGAGATCGTCGAGCGTCGGCCGATTTTGCAACCGTTCCCCAACGTTATCTTAGGACGAGGGCTTCTCGCACCCTCAGTGACATTGAGCCATACGTCAGGAGCTAGGTATACCCGTTCACCAAACCATACCGCGCGCGCAACCGAGCGTTGGATTTCGCACGAGTACGTTATCGAGGTGCCTCGCCCGAACGCCGCAAATGGGTACGTTTTTCTTATCCAGAGAGTATGAAGCCACGTTCGCGCCCGAGTAATTATGTCGAGTACATCTTCGCTGTCCGCAGCCGCAGCTGAGTCATTCATCGAGCCGCTCAAACTTTGGGTTCCGGGCGAAAACGGCGGGGCAGCAACATTCCTATCAGCACTTGCTTTTCGCCGGCCGTTATTGCCCCCGTAAGATACAACGCAGGCCACGCCGCCAGTAGGCAGCCGAAGGAGGCAATACTGAGTCGGACAATCGCCAGAACTCGAGCATTCGCAAATTGAGGTAGAGGCAGGTGCGAGGCCAGGGTCCCGATCATGAGTATCAACGCAGACGCCATCGCCAGTTTGAGGAAGTCGTTAGCTACGTCCTTCAAACTAAAACCTTTAAAGGTCTTCGCCATCGCGTAACCCATAAACAGCAAACCGACCAGTTCGCTGGCTGCTAGCCCCGCGAGCACGCCCGCAAAACCTAAGTGCCTGGCAAACAGACCCACCGAAAGCACGCTCACTATACGTAGTACCTGACGTATGTTGTCGAGCAGTGCGCGCCCTGAGACTCGGTATAAGACCAGGCCAAGCAATGATAACGCTCCGAAGAACATTGTCGCGCCGACCAAACACAAAGCCAGTTCGTAAGCAGGATTCGTAGTGCCCGTCCAGGCGTATAAAATCAGAGTGCCGAACACGCATATGAACGAAAGCGGAAATAGCGTTACGGCGATGGTCACTTTTGTGGCCTTATCAATTAGCCGACGCATTTCGGTAATCGAGCTTGAAGCGTACACTCTCGCACCGCCCGAAAGTATCGAAGGCAACAAAGAGTCTGGGAGCATGGCTGCCGATCCTTGCAGCCGACCGGCGATAGCAAATACACCTGCGGAATCTGCCCCGAATACGCGCAGCAGCGCGATAGGAACGATCGCGCAATACACGATCTCGAGCATATTCACCATCTGATAGCTGCCGCCGTACCGGATGAGTTCAGGAATCGTGGCCCGCGAGATGTACTTCCTTCTGACATGAACTTCCGGCGCGATTTTTCTGGCAGCGAAGTAGCAGCATGCGATGAACCCAAGCTCCGAGAGCCCCATTATCGTTGCCATCGCGAACAGGCCGAACCCCAGGTACAAGACGATGACAATGGCCACCGCTTCTGCGATGGTGAAGATAGTCGTGAACTTACGCGCAATGTCGATGCGGTGAGCACCCATGACAATGGCTTCGAACGCCGCTCCGACGTTGGAGATCATCATCACCGCCGCCAACATAGAAATAGCGCCTGCTGCTGAGGTCAAAAATTCCGGCGGCACTCCAGCCATGTGGGCTAGACGGCGGGAGAAAAAGGCGACTGGGATCAGACCGGCAATGGACAGTATTCCCAT
>Ga0182024_10004718_pt1 | contig 31053 bp, 25 predicted proteins | sample P32metaG_FD_120480 | JGI IMG/M metagenome (GOLD analysis project Ga0182024, IMG submission 120480) | Permafrost microbial communities from Stordalen Mire, Sweden - P3-2 metaG (Illumina Assembly) | ecosystem: Environmental > Terrestrial > Soil > Wetlands > Permafrost | place: Sweden: Stordalen... | reverse complement strand
GGCTCCAACACCTATACCTTCCACCGCCTCTACGGCGACGTCACCGGCACTGGTGCCGTCAACAACACCGACGCGCGCGATTTCAGCAAGGCGTACGGGACCGCGGCCGGTTCGGCCAACTACAACGCGGCACTTGATTTCGGAGGAGCCGGCGCCAACATCAATAATACCGACGCCCGAGATTTCTCGCTGCGGTACGGGCAGACGTTCTCGTCGGTCTTGCCGCCAGGCGGGATCAACTAAACGCGTTCAAGGCGTTGCCACGTGCGGTCGATACGACTGTTAGAGGCGAGAATTCCGGGGGACGCCGTTTGAATGCCCTCGCCCGTTTGGGAGGGCATTATTTATGCGCTGATCTCCCACGAAGATGAGGCTCGCCGGAATGTCACGGTTCCTCTTGGTCGGCTCGATGGGCGATGGTCTACCACAACAGCCTACAAAGCTGCTCATGGAGAGTCGCCACCGGGCCGAAACTTAACAGGGCACGACACCGAGCGATTGACGACTCGCTGTTGCCTAGAACGGGCGATTCTCTCATGGCTGAAACACCTGAACCATTGAGTTTGCCGAACATGGATGAAAAAGGTGTCTCGGCCGCGGCGCGATTCACCCTTTCGCCGTTCGGCATCGACGAGCTACTGGAACTGTGCATGGGAAACGTTGCGACTGCGGCCGTCGCGCTGAACGAATTCGAAAAAGAGGCCCTATCGGACTTGGGGCGAATTCAGGCGAGCCTTGCCGAAAACGATCCCAGTGGCATAGCCACTGCGGCACACGCCTTGAAAGGCGCCGCGGGAATGCTCCGTGCCGACGAATTGCGCCGGATCGCCGCCGATTTGGAGCGGATCGGCCGTAGCCACGATCTTAGTCAGGCCAGGCAATCCGTGGATGCGCTGCGGGAAGAAATCCGTAGATGCCTGGACTATCTGCCCGAGGTGCGAATGCTCGTGGCAGAAAGGGCCAGGTCCCGAACAGGAGGTGCCCCGTGAACTATCAACGAGAAGACGGGTCCCTGAAACTCCCTCTGCGCATTTTGATTGTGGACGACAGTCAAATGGCGTTAACGGTGCTCGAGAACCTGCTGATCGAGGGCGGTTACGAAGTGACGGCGGTATCCGATGCTCGCGCAGCGATGGAGATTATGCGCAGGGGCCTTCACCGCCTGGTCATTACCGACTGGGTGATGCCCGACATGGACGGATTGGAACTTTGCCGCGCGATCCGTAGCGAGGGGCTTGCCGGTTACACCTATATCATTGTTTTGACCGCCCATGGCAACCCCGACGAGAGGGTTCAGGGGCTTTCCGCCGGCGCCGATGACCTGGTCACCAAGCCGTTTCATCCCGCAGAGCTGCTTGCCCGCGTGCGCAACGGCGAACGCATGCTCTCAATTGAAACGCGGGACGTGGCGATGTTCGCCCTGGCCAAGCTCGCCGAGAGTCGCGACCCGGAAACCGGGGCCCATCTCGACCGCGTGCGAAACTATTGCCGCGTCCTGGCCCAGCACCTGGCGTCCTCTAAGGGCCTGAGGGGTGAAATCACCTCCGAATACATCCGCCTCATCTACCAGACCAGCCCCTTGCACGATATCGGCAAGGTTGGCATCCCCGACAGCGTATTGCTGAAGCCCGGGCCGCTCAGTGACCCCGAGTTCGAGATCATGAAGGAGCACACGACGATCGGAGCCCGAACGCTCGATGCAGCGCTGCGGCAGTTTCCTGGCATGGGTTTTCTGGAGATGGCCCGAGACATCGCGCTGACGCACCATGAACGATGGGACGGCACCGGTTATCCGCGGAAACTCGCAGCCCGGAAGATCCCACTTTGTGGGCGCATCATGGCATTGGCTGACGTGTACGACGCGCTGACTAGCAAACGGGTATACAAAGCCGCCTACGATCACGAACTGGCGCGCTCCATCATCATCGCCGAGAGAGGCAAGCAGTTCGATCCGGACGTGGTCGAAGCATTCGTCCAAACCGAGCCCAGTTTCATCGCTCTGCACGCTAAGTTCTCAGAGACCAATCGGGCTGCGGCCTAGGGGCGGAACGGAGCACCGGCGCGGATTCGCCCTCCGCCATTGGCCCATTTTGTACCGCTATGCGGCAAAGGTCCGCCTGAACCCCGATATATCCATCGGCGCGATGGGCAAACCAGCGAGCGATCTCGGAGGCGAAGACAACTCCCAGGGGCGGAGCACGTGTTCGCCTCAGGCGAGCAATTCCGCCAGTGCCGCGACGACCTGCTCCACCGGCTCGCGCCAGTCGCCGGCGGTGCGCTGGCGGAACAACCGCATGGTCGGGTACCAGGGGCTGTCGTCGCGATCCAGCAGCCATCGCCAATCGGAGGCGAAGGCGAGCAGCGTCCATACCGGTTTGCCGAGCGCCCCGGCGAGGTGGGCGACGGACGTATCCACGCTGATCACCAGATCGAGGCAGGCAATGACGGCTGCTGTGTCAACAAAGTCGTTCAGCTCGTCGGCCAGATCGACAAGTTTCAACTCCGGGACGTCTCCGCTTCGGCGTCCGGCGTCGCCCTTTTGAAGGCTGTAGAATTTGACCCGCTCCGCGAATTGCCCCAGCGGCGACAGCCAGGCGAGCGCGATCGAACGCTGGCGGTCCTTCTGGTGCTGCGGGTTCCCGGCCCACGACAGGCCGACGCGCAGCCGCTTGGCGGTGTCGAGCCGGCGATTCCATCTCTCCACCAGGACAGGATCGGGCAGCAGGTAGGGCACGCCGGCCGGGACCGATTCCAGGCGCGTGCCGAAGGCCAGCGGGAGGCTGGTGACCGCACAGTGCATATCGTACGCCGGCAGTCGCTGGGCGAGGTCCGTCAGCAAGTGGACCTTGGGCCATTGCGCAATCAGCCGTTCCAGGGCGGACTGGCACCAGAGATAGACTTTTTGTGCGCGGTCCGCGACCATCGGTATGTAGCGGGCGAATTGCAGAGTATCGCCGAGCCCCTGCTCGGCGTGGAGCAAAATGGTCTTCCCCTCCAGACTCTCGCCGCGCCATTGCGGCCTGCGGTGCTGGTATGGCCGGGGGCCCGACGGCAATTTCCATCGGTATTCATAGTCCGGCCACCCCAGCTCAAAACACCCTCGCTGCAACTGCACCATAGCCAGTGCGTGACGGGCCTCGGCATAGTCCGCGCGCAATTCGATCGCCCGCCGGTAAGCGGCAATGGCGGCGTCGATCTGGTGCAGCTCGCCCAGGGCGACGCCCAGGTTGAAGTGGGCCTCGGCATAGTTCGGATCGAGTTCGATGGCCTTGCGCAGGTTTGCCGACGCAGCCTCCAGATAGCCGGATTTGCCCAGCTTCACGCCGAGGTCTAAGAGTTCGCGGGCCGCGGCTGGGGTCGGTCCGGCTCCCACCTTACCTCCCTGCTGAACGACCACGTCGAGGTTTCGTCGCGCCGCCGTGTATGCCCCGTCCAGTGCGATGGCCTGCCGGAACCGCCTCGCGGCTTCGTCGAGCCGGCCAAGCTTTTGCAATGCAACGCCCAAATTGTTGTACGCCTTTGGGAACGACGGCGCCAGCCGGATAAGTTGCTCGAACATGGCGAGCGCCTGTTCATACTGCCCAGCCTCGATCAGCACGTTGCCAAGGTTATTATGCGCGTCAGCCAGGTCAGGCCGGAACTGGATCGCCCGCCTGTACGCGGCTATTGCCGGCTCCCGCCGGCCCTGGTCCCGCAGCGCGTTGGCCATGTTGAAGTGGGCTTCGGCATAGTCGGGCTTAAGTCGCAAGGCGCGCTCGTAGGCGGCGATCGCCTCGTCATGTTTGTTCTGACCGCGCAGAGCGTTCCCGAGGTTGTTCCAGGCCTCAAAGTAATCGTCCTGAAGTTCGACGGCCCGCCTGAAGCAGCCGTCAGCGCGGATTGCATCTCCGCTTCGCGCCAGCGCCACGCCCAACTGGTTGTGATAGAGCGCATTTTCCGGCTCCCCCGCCGCGGCCCGCGAAAGCAACTCCACCGCCGCATCAAGCCGGCCGGTCTGACCGGCGAGCATGCCGAGGTGGAACAGCGCCGGCGGCCAATCGGGCCGGTCGCGCAGGACCAGGCGGTAGCCGCTTTCGGCTTCCTGCAGCCGGCCCTGGCGGTGCAATTGCTGGGCCGAGAGAAGTAATGCGCGGGCATCCATTGCAGAGACGTTATGCCTAACGGCAATCTTTATGGAACGGCGTCAGGCAGCGGCGCGAGCAATGATGGAACCATTTTTGAGCTTCTCGCCGGCACCGACGCGGTCAAGACAATCGCAAGCTTTAACGGAACCAACGGTCAACCTCATACGACGGCTTGACCCGAAATGGTGTATGTGGCCGGCTTGGACCCGTCACGCAACGCCGACAGCGTCAGTTGACCGGTATCCGGGTCTGCCTTCCAGCGCGAGACATTGGGACTGTCAGAGAAAAAGCCGCTCCCCTCCTGGAACGCGGTGTGCGAATCATTGGTCCGGCCGTCCTCGACGCGCCGGTCCCGGCTGAACGTCCACACAATGCCGCGGTCCCAGCGTCCGTGCGTGAACCAGCCGGGATCCGGGTAACTGGCGCTCTCCACTACTTCCCACGACCCGGCGGCGAATGGTTCTTCCGCGGGGTTGAGCGGCGTGCGCCGGCGGACATCAGCCACCATGGCGTCAACCGCGCCGGCCAAGAGCCAGATCCCACAGGCGGCGAGGAACGAGCGGCGGAGCCATGCGAGCCAGCGCGGCCGGCGGCAAGCCAACGGCCGCCAAAGGGCCCGCAGCCACCCGGTTTGCGGCTCGCATTCCATCACCGCCACGACCGCCAGGCCCAGGGCGGGCAGGCAGAAAAGGGCCAGCAGCAGCGCGGCGCTCGAGGCGCGGGGAAGGAAACCCCAATCATGCTTGAAGGGGCTGCCGAAATCCACAGCGATGTCACCGCCGCACGATGCCAGCACGGCGGCCGGAAGCAACGACAACGATACGGTGGCGGTGATAATGGCCCAAATCCGGCGGCGCCAGGAATAAAACAGCACGGCCAGAAAGCCGAGCGAGAGGAGCAAGTAGCCCAATGCCAGGGCCCACACATTGGACTTGAAGACGGTCGAATCGGCGCCGTGGGAAAGGACGCCCCATGCAATCATGGCGACGACGAGCATCAGTTGCAGGACGACTGGCGTAGCCAGCGACAGGCAGATAGCGCCCCGCAGGACGCGCCGGCCCCGAGCTTCAACCCGGCCATCGGCCGCGCCCCCAAAGTATGCAACCGCGGGCAGAGGGCGCAGAGGGGGCAGCGGAGGCGCTGGGAATGGCGCCGGCAATTCCCCGCTCGTTGCAGCGATCGGTGGGCCGGAGCCGGCTTGAGGGCCTTGCCGATGCTCGCCGGGGACCGGTCCTCGGACGCGTGAACGGCGGCGCAACTGCAGTGCCTCGGCGATGCCTTGCAGCAGCCGGCTAAAGTCCCGGTGGAAATCCGGGTCCCGGCGGACCTGGACAGCCTGCCGCAAAACCAGCGGACGGATGCTGGCGGGCAGCGCTTCTGCCTCTGGCATGGCCGAGCCGCCCACCAGGACGGGAATGACGATCAGTCCGTGAGCGAAGGCCAGCTCGATCTCCACCCGCACGTAATCGTGCGGCTCGTCAAGCCGGCGCCCGCCGGCGGCCGAACGAGCGTCGATCCAACCGGGACCGATGACAACCAGCAGCACGTCGCTGGCCAGCAGAGAGTTGCTGAGGTGTTCCTCGAAGTTCGCCCCGGCGGGGATCCGGTCCACGTCCTTGAAGATGCGCTTGGCGCCATAGTGGTCAACCAGCCGGTCGTAGATCCTCCCGACCGCGTCAGGCGAGTCGCTGCGCCGGTAGGAGAGGAAGAGCGTGCCTGACCTGAAGCGCATCGCCAACTCCCGATTGACCCGACGTACCGTCCCACAACGTGAACAACGCCGCGGCCTCCGCTACCGCGACTGGATCTGCGCCCCCTCCGCGCCGATAAGACGATAGCAATAGTACACGAATCGTCAAATACGCCGCGGATGCGCGGCTGTGCGCCGATCCAATCACCCGGGTTGGCGGCTCACTTTAAGTCAAGAACCACTCCACTGACCCCCTCGCCCACCTGCACCGACATCGTCGCTGGCGGGCGGTTCGGAAAGCGGTATTTGAGGCTGATGAAAACGGCGGCGCGTTGTTCGTCCCGATTTCGTTGCGCTCCTGTCCCCTCTCCCGGTACTCCGGGAGAGGGTAGGGTGAGGGTCTTTTCGCCGGTACGAAACAGAAGACCCTCACCCCTGCCCTCTCCCGGAGTACCGGGAGAGGGAGAAGATTCGCTGTCCAGCGCAACAAAGCGGCAGAGGCCAGCGTTTTCGGAACCAGGGACGTTTTCTGGCATTTTCATCAGCCCGGAGTACCGGACGAGGGAACAAAGAAGCCATCATGTTTCTGATCCTCCACAGCTCACGATGCCGCACTGGATGTTAGCCTCCGTGTTTTCGTTCCTGCCGCTCGCGTGGGGAATTCGACATCGACCGAGACGCCGGCCAGGCAGCGGCTTCTGCCGCTCCTGTGGCTACGATCTCAGTGCCACGCCTAACCGTTGCCCGGAATCTGGGGCGGTGCCGAAGCGGTAAGGGCCCCGCAAGTGCCATGGTGGCGAACGAACGAATCCGCGGCGGCACGTTTTGTGGGATGATAATTGTTGGTTCAGGTGGCGCTAATCGTTGGAAGGAGTGCCTTCTGTTAGGCTAAGAAGCGGTTTCATGACCCGGATAGGTTGTGAAACAACCTCTCAAACCGGAGTTTGATTGCCCATAGCACGTACAGACTGGACAAAGCGCGGCGCTGCGCGACTGCGGTTAAACAAACTGCGAAACCCTATCCTGCCTTTTGTACTGGCCTTGAGCTTTTCGACCTCTTGCTTCGCCTGGGGCACGAAAGAGCACATCCTTCTCACCCGGCTGGCAGCGGAAGGGCTCATCGCCGATCCGAAAACGCCGCAGGAAATGAAGGATTGGCTGCGCAAGGCCGCCCCGGACCTGCGCGACCTGGAAGGAGAAAAACGGTTCCTTCTGGAAGCGCGCATCGGCGTATACCCGCGCGGGGCGGACGGCCTGTCGTTCTGGTCCGTGGTGCCCGACCTGAACCGGGCCGCCGACGGTCAAGGTGACCGGGCGAGAATGGTGCGGCCGTTCGACGTTCCCGAAGGCTCGCTGCATTACATCGACTTGGAGTTTTTTTACCCGATTGACGCCCAGCGCAGCTATGCCGATGACCTGTCGCACAAGCCGGCATTCAAGGACGTGCCGCGCGACATGGGCGACCCGCGGTGGAAGCGCTCGGGGATGCTGCCGTTCCGAGTCGAGCAGTGCTACAGGGACATGGTCGATCAGCTCCGCAAAGGACGCCTGCTCGACACGCCGGGCCAATACCCGCGTGACGAGCACGCGCAAATGTGGGCCGGCATGCTGGCACACTATGCCGAGGACAATACCCAGCCGCAGCACGCGACGGCCGACTACATGAGTGCATCGTATTTCAAAGCGCTGTTTCGCGGCCCCAACGTCCATCTCGACGTCGAATCCCGTCTCATCGACGACGAGATGGACGACTTCACCGGCCTGCGCCGCGAGTTCTGGGACGAATTCGCCAGGGCGCTGCAAGAGGTCACCGACCCGGTCGATACCGACGACCCGTGGGCGGCAACGGTGCAGGTGGCATTAGCCAGTTACGACGCCTTGCCGCTGATCGGCCATGCCGCGGCGGCCGCCTACAGCCATGAGCCGGAGGGGTGGAAGTTCGACGCGGCCGCCTTTTATCACTTCAAAGGGACGTACCACGGAAAAGAAATCACCGTCATGCAGATGAAGGCCGATCAAATGGCCTGGGCGGTGAAGCGGGTGCAGCGCCTGTGGAGAAAAGCCTGGGACGACGCGCACGCCGGGCAGCATTAGGCCCTGTCTAAAAACTCAAGAACTTGCTCGCGCACGCGCATTCGGCGTCACTTTCAAACTTCCTCAACTTCCTCACCGCCGTTTCAAACTTCGGCATCATTTTCGTCCCTCATGCCGAAGTTTGATTTTCACAGGCGCCAGGGCCGTTTTTGAGGGCCTTTGGCCAGATTGTCACCCCGATTTTCACGCTGAAAATCAAACTTCCTCATCGGCGCGATACATACCCCCCCGCGCCGGCGAACGCCGTCGTTATCCGCAAGAATCACCAAAGCTCAGAAGTTGGGAAAGAGCGGGATCGACGCAGAATGAGCCCGAGAGCAGCTACTTGGACAGGACCTGAATAGGTTGCGCATGCAACCGGTTGTCTGCCGTGCTCCCACAGGAATGGACCTCTTCCGATGAGATGTTGCGGGGAGGGTACATACGGGGACCGCAGCAGACGACATGATGACAAGAAAGCTGTCGTGACACCCACAGGATACCACCTTTGAGCTTCCCGTTGGTTCGACCAGCTCAACGACGTCCTTCATGCCCTCGGGGCCTCTTATTACGATGGATCGGCGTGCCATCTCGACCTCGTGCAATGGGCCACCGACCCGACTTGGAGCAAACTGCGGCCGGCCACCATTCGCCGGCGGCCGATTGCCGAAGATGCGGATAGCGCCGCCCAGAAGCATGTCGCCGAATCGTCGCAGGTGATGGGTAACGCACCGCCGGCAGCGCGCCGGATGGCGCCCCATCCGCCCTGTCCCTTTCACCCCTCTTATTTCGAGGCGGCCAAGGCTTAGCGGCGTTCGCGATGGGGAGACCGACGGTGACCCGGGGCCGGCGTCCGGGCCGAGCGACTAGATCGAGCACGCGAACCGACAGCGCGGCGGCAGCAGTAATGGAAGCCCGTCGGCAATCGGCCAAGCCCGCGAGCCCTTGGGAAAGGTACCCGCCTCTCCACATACTACACGTGACCTGAAGTTCGAGCAGATGCCCCGCGCGCCCGTTGGGCGGTGCTGTCGGGGCATTGCCCCGAGCCGCGTGCTGGCGATTTGTGGGCAGGTTAGGCGAAGAAGGAAGCCTGCGTTCTGCTGGGCCAGGGGGCCGGTGCCGCGGTAGTTCGGCAGAAGACAGAAGAACTGGCCACGAGCCGCCAATCATGGGTCCGGCAGTCCGTCGCCCGCTGTTCCGAAGGACTGGAAGTCCATGTAAGCAGCCGGTGAACGCGCCATCCACGACCGCCGGACTCCAGCCGGTGGTGACGCAGCCGACGCCGTAGGGGAAATCTTTGTCTTCGCCCGTGTCTTTTTCATGCGCGCACCAACGCCTCCCGCCATGAGGAACGTCCTGGTGAGGAACGTCCTGGGCTGGAGGTCACCGCGCCTTCCCGGTAAGCTTCCGCACGATCGGTCACTTTGATCCGGAAGGAGTCCGTGGTGGGTTCCCTTGAACTCGTGGACCTCATTGACGCCGACGGCAAGCCAATCGAGGGGCTAGTGCCGGTTCGGCAAGCGACATCCGCAGACGGCGCACACGAGCGCGCCGTACTGCTTGAGGCGGCCACGTTCGAGCCGGTTGACTATGTATTTTTTCGACGATTCAAGGATGCAGCGAACGGACGGCTTCGGTCGTCGCAAATCCTAGCTTATGTAATCGACAACTCCCAGTCGCGCTGGTCTGAGGACGATCTGGCAAAGTGGCACCGTGAGATGTGGCTGCACGGTGCTTCGCCGCTGATCTACGTGGCATGGCCTACGCGAATCGACATCTTAAGTTGTGCGCGTGCCCCAGACTTCTGGCATGTCAGCGAGCAGGGCGCGAGGCCCTCATACACGGACGCGGTACGAATTGACGTGCCAAGTGCAGAGGGCCCCGTGCGATCCTCTAGTCCGAGGGCTTTGGTCGATGCCGCCACCATTGCAACCGCGCTGCGGCGGCGCCTTTCCGCTTTCCGGCTGGCAGAAGGCACTTTCTGGGACGACCCGGCGAATCAGAAGCTGGCGAAAGCTGACGCAGCCGCGCACCCGAGTCTCATCCAAGCTATTGTTGAAGCAGACGATGCGTTGAAGGGTGGTGAGTACCCCGTTCGTCGTCGTCTCCTCGTACTGACGGTCTTGATTAAATATCTTGAGGACAGGGGTGTTTTTCCGCAGGGACTCTTCGGGCGCTTCCACGCCGGGGCGCGGTCTTTTCTCGACATCTTACGCGATGGTACAGCCGACGAAGTGCGGCGTCTGCTGCACTATCTCGAGAGGAAATTCAACGGTGACGTATTCTCTTTAGGCCCCGACATCAATGAGCTAACGTCAACGGAACTTGCTCGATTCGCGAAACTGGTCGGTGCCAGGCAACTCGGCGGACAACAGTATTTCTGGGAGCTGTTTTCGTTCGAGAACATTCCCGTTGAAGTGATCAGTCGACTTTACCAACGTTTCGTGACCGGGCATGGCGCCGTTTACACTCCGCCGCTCCTCGCCACGCTCCTACTCGACGAGGTTATGCCGTATGATCGCATAGCGGGTACTGAGACGATTCTAGATCCGGCTTGCGGATCTGGCGTTTTTCTCGTCGGCGCCTTCAAGCGGCTTGTCGTATCTTGGAGGAGCCGACACGCTTGGCGGAAGCCGACCGTTGACGATCTCAAGGCCATTCTGACTCACTCCATTCACGGTGTCGAACTCGAACCGGCGGCCGTAGACCTCACCGCGTTCAGCCTCGCACTGGCTGTGTGCGACGCGCTGGAACCACCAATCATCTGGTCGACCCTTAAACTCGATAAGCTGCGCGGCCGTAACCTGCGCGAAGGAGATTTCTTCGACCGCACGGCATTCGGTGATGGGTCGGGACACGTGTGGCCGAGTACCTTCGATGTTGTTGTCGGCAATCCACCGTTCGCTTCGGGTCTGACGGAACCGGCAAGGGCGGTTGATGCCGCGCGTGGTGACACATCGCCGGGGCTGCCCGACCGTCAGGCCGCGTACCTCTTTCTCGAACAGGGTATTTCGTTGCTTACACCTGGTGGCTCGATTTGTCTGATCCAGCCGCACGGGCTCTTATACAACAGCAAGCCGGGGGATTTCCGCCGATATCTCATGACGCTGTGCCGACTTCGGTCGATACTGGATTTCGTCTCGCTACGAGGCTTGTACGAGGGAGCCGATCCCAAGACGTTTGCGTGGCATGCCGTCAAGGAAGCGCCCACCCACGCACCTATTACTCATATCACGTTTCGGCGGACTTATGCGGCCGCTGAGCAGCTCGCATTTGAGATCGATCACTACGACTGGCATCTCGTCCCGCCGTCCGAGGCGGCGGAAAACCCTTTCGTCTGGCGCGTGAACCTGTTGGGCGGCGGGAGACTTCATGAGCTTTCTTCGCGGTTCAGGAAGATGACCACGCTAGCCCTCTTCGTCGAAAATCAGGGCGACGCTTGGGATTACGGCGAAGGGTTCATCGCCGGAAAGACAGGCGCGCGTGTGCCTGCACCCTTCCTTACAGGAAAACCCTTGCTCCCGACGCAGGCTTTCGGGCCGAACGGCATCGACCGAGACAAGCTGCGCCGGGAAAAGCCGGTGGTCAAAGACGTGCTTTTCAAGTCGCCATACACCGAAGCAAGGTACACTCCGCCTCTCCTTCTGATCAAAGCCCACAGTTCGCTACCGCTGGAACTTTGGAATGACGGGTTTATAGCATATCGCGATAAGGTCATTGGTATCCATGCGCCCAAGTCCGATGCCGCGACGCTAGGCTTTATTTTTGAGGCAATTCAGAGTCACAAGGCCCTGTACCAATTGTGCTGCGCTTTGAACGGGACACAGGCTCTGACCGGTAAGGCGACGGTCCCGCTCAAGCAAGATATAGACTTGCTACCCGTTCCAGACGATCCGGCTGAGCTGGACCTCGTTTTTTGGGAGGACATATTAAAGGATGACGTCCTCTCATACATGACCGACTACGTCCGCCTTGGACAGGGGTCAAACCTGCTAAAAAGGCGCGCGACGCCTGCCAGTTTGCACGATTACTCTGAAATCTTCGTACGGCTGCTTGGGAGCCTGTATCGGGGCTTAGGAGCGGCCGACCCCGTCTGGCTGAACGGACTCATTGCCCAGCCTTTCTACTTTGGTGCGCGGCCCGACGTGTCCTGGCTCGGGGCAGACTGTGAGAACTCATTGCACAAGCTCATATATGATCACAGCAGGGAGGCGCTCCGCGCCGTGCGCATCGTTCGCTACTACGAAGGCAACGTCATCTTAATTGTAAAACCGGACCGACTCCGATACTGGATTCGGTCAACCGCCATACGGGATGCTGACGACACGCTCGCCGACCTTCGTCGGAATGGGTGGTGAGGTTATGGAGAACGAGGCAACACCCGCGAGTTCCGTAGGCAGGCTCTCCTACGTCCCTCCGGACGAAGAGCGTCTCGTCTTGCGAACGGCGGACTTCATCCTTTCGCATCTGCCACTGTGGCGGGACGACGTCAAGCGGGAGCACTACGCCAACGAGAAGCGGGCAAACTCCTCTCTTTGTGACTTTCTCGACCATCGTGCGCGTGGCAGTTTTCCCATGGTGCGATTCAAACACGAGGCTCCTCAATTGGCTGACCGCACGGCTGATCTTGGGGTTCACGGGACGGACGAGACGACACTTATCGGGACCCGCGGTTATACAATCTATCAGCCATTTATGGTGATCGAGGCGAAGCGTCTTCCTGCTCCTGAAAAGAATCGTGAGCGCGAATACGTGAGTGGAACCGACAAGGCAACGGGCGCGATGCAGCGATTCAAATTGGGGCTGCACGGTGCGGACGTCGAGACGGCAGTCATCGTCGGTTACATCGAGAAAGAGTCGGCACGCTACTGGCATACCACGATCAACCGCTGGATCTCACGTTTATCAGCGAACAAGGTTGGCGGCGGTTGGGGAGAAGCGGACAAGCTGGGTCCCATAGCCTGCAACGACGAGCAGGGAACCGGTGCTTCGGAGTCACGTCACAGCCGTTCTCATGGGTGCAGCAAGTCGATCAGGCTTCGCCACCTCTGGGTCGAGATGGGTCGACGGCATGTCCATCGCTCCGGATGAGCCTACTGGGGGCACCTCCGATTCCGACTTTCGTCGAAGCGGCCGTGTGACCCGCCAAGGGACGGAAACCGCGCCTTCTGACAAATACATCGTTCTCTTTCCATTTTCCATGAATGTCCGAACGGCACCGTAGAGGTAGCCTTCTACTGGCTCCAAAGAGGCCTGATCGAGGGGTAGGACAAGGCGGAAATTGAGTTGTTCGGCTTCTGCCTCACGCCTAACCACCGGCACATGGTCGTTCGCCCCAAGGGCGACGGCGACTTGGCCATGGAGAAAAGCTCGGACGACGCGCATGCCGGGCAGCATCGACGACCGCGTCGTGGTCCCCGCTTCGGTTGCGGAGCCTGCTCCCGGATTCATCCGTGCGGCGTCTGCCCCGTCGGCGTCCCGCCTTCGCTCGGGGTTGCCGGGGCCGGCGTCTCTGCCTGTGCCGAGAACTGCTGCAGCGAAATCGTCGATGTGACGGGGCCGTCTGCCGGGGGTGCGCCGCCGGAAACCGGGGCAGGCTCGGACAGGTCGTCGTCGGATTCTTCGAGATGCACGTCGTCCAGCTCGGTCGCGTCCACCTCGCGGCGCATCAGGAAGTAGATGATGGAGTTGGCCGAGAAGTAGAAGCTGATCGCGAACGCGCCCAGCAGGCCGATGAGAAGGTAGTTCCAGAAGCAGATCAGGAACGCGGCGGCTTTTTCGGTGAATTTCAGGCCGGTGAAGTTGACGCTGTATGGAAGGCTCTCAAAGCTCGGCGCCGGCCACATTTCCGGGTACCAGCGGCCGGGAGCGGCAACCAGCCACCAGCCCACGAAGTAATGCGTGACCGCCAGCACCAGGTAAATGAACAGCTTGACGAACAGGTAGGTGATCGCCCCGTAGGCGACCGCCACCGCGGTGTAGAACAGCATCCGCCAGGGACGGGCATAGACGTAGCTGAAGCTGCGGCTGATGGCGTCGAAGCTGTCGGACCCCTCGGCGGCCACCGTCGGGTACATCAGGTTCAGCCCGCCCAGCGTCCCGATCAACACCAGCGTGATCAACACTCCGCCGATCAAGGCGAGGACCAACAGCGCGCCGGCGAGGATCGGTCCGACCCAGGGGATATAGAAGAGCAGCCCGCCGGCCGCGAGGAGCAAGCCGATGAACAGCACAATGCCCAGCGGGATGACCGGGGCGAAGACGAAGCTCAAGACCTTGTTGCTGCTGAAGCGGAGGGCCTGGCGGACGGAGATTTTTTCGTCGCGGGCGGCATGCACCGCGGCAATGCGCGCGATCGCCCCGCCGAACACGGCCCACACCAGCAGGAACAGGACAAAGTACAGGATGAAGTAGACGTAGTGATAACGGACCAGCCAGCCCGGGCCGGTAATGAAGAAGTTTCTGACCGATGCGACCACTCCGGTTGACGGCGCGGCGCCGCCCAGGGCCAGGCCGCCGGTCCAGTTGTTGGCCAGCACGCCGGCGATCACGCCGTTGATCTGACTGGCCTCGTAGTTGAAGAACTCGTCGAAAACACCTCGCGGCATCTGCGTGCGCAGTTCCTGCTCGCGATTGCGAGCGGTGTTCATGGCATCGGTGATGGCGGCGGCCTGGGTCGCCCGAGCCTCGCGCTTGGCACGGTCACGGGAGGCCGCCGCGGTCTCCTTGGCATCGTTGTCGGTGCCGCTCATCGTGCGGTCGAATGCCGCATCGGCATCTTTGTAGGCCTGATCGAGGTCCTTATCGGCTGCGGAAATGGCCATGTCCCGCTGGTCGACGATCTTTCCTTTCAACTCGCCGGCGTGCTTGAAGTCGGCGGCGTCCGCCATGGCCTGGGCGGGCTGCGTCTGGGGGACGACACCATCGCGCCGAAGCTTGTCGGCGTATGCGTCCTGCATCTCGTGCCGCCTGGAATCGATTCGGTCCTGGAAGGTGCCGCTGGGCTGGGGCTCGGCGCTGAAGCGCTCGTAGGCGATGGCCTCATCGTAGTTGGGCTTGAAGGACTCGGGCCAGACAGCGTCGAGGATCCGCCCCCCGGCGTAGAGCGCCAGCAGCGCCAGCAGGCCCAGGGCCAGCTTCGAGGGATGGACCGCAATTCGGAAGGCGCGGAAGATGTGCAGGAAGGGGAAGACTTCCCGCCAGTGGATAGACCGGACCGCGTTGTTGGCGTTGTCGGGGTAGGGATTGGATGAGAACGGGGTCTGCGCGTCGTCCGCCATGGGCGGGCCTCCTTTACCCAAGTCGGGTTTTCGGCAGGCACCAGCCCGCTGCGAAAACCCGCACCGCCGATCGGGAACTTGCCCTTTCATGGCAGGTCCGGCGCGTCGGCGCGGGCCATTATAGTGGTCGCGCTAAATGACACAACCGGAGTTGATTAGGCTTCTCATGGCGAAGTGTGAATGCCTTCACTGGCTCGCCCGATTGAAGCCTGTCGTATCCTCGCCGGCATCACCGGGGTCAGTCTCCTCGACAGGGATCTGGTATTTCCCGTCGAGCCAGCGGCCCAGGTCGATCAATTGACATCGCTCGCAGCAGAATGGGAAATAGCCCATCGGCTGATCCGGGCCTGGCTCTGGGACCAGTTTCCCGCATGTCGGGCAGTTCAGCGATGCAGTCATGGGCGGCTACTTCCTTTGACCTTTGCTGTTTCCGTCGGCTTTTGATTGTGACGTTCTCGACCGCGCCTGCGGTGAGCTTGCCGAACCCGCCGAACCCGCCTGCGGTGAGCTTGCCGAACCCGTCGAACCCGTTGAAGCTGCCGCGGGCGTTTCGCTCTTGGCCGGCTTGCTTTCGGTGGATGAACCGGACGAATCCGACTTGGTTTCTGCCGCGGGCTTGGCGTCTTTGGAGTCCTTGGGGTCCTTGCTTTCCGATTTGCCCTCACCGGCTTCGGCCTTGGCTTTGTCCTTGTATGCCGCGTCGCGGTAATCGGTGATGTAGAAGCCGCTGCCCTTGAAAATGAACCCGCCTCCGACTCCGATGACGCGCCGCAGCTTCTGCTTGCCGCACTCGGGGCATTTTTTCAGAGAATCGGCCTTAATCGATTGGGATTTTTCAAACGTGTGCCCGCACGCGTCACACTTGTATTCGTATGTCGGCACGAAACAGCCCTTTCTAGGTTTACGACGACTTGGAAACGGCCACCTGTGCCGGCCGCAAAGTCCGGTCGTGCAGCGAATAGCCCTTCTGAAGCAATTGCACGACGGCCGGCGTTTTGTACGGCGAGTCCTGCTGCATCAGGGCTTCGTGCCGGGTCGGATCGAACGGGGTGCCGGGCTTGGGCGCGATCTCCTCGACCTGCTGCTGTTTCAACATGGCCAGCCACTGATCGTGGACGATCTGCATGCCGCGCAGGATCGCGGCGGCATCAACCTTGGACGCATCGACGGCCAGCGCCCGCTCGAAGTTGTCAATCACCGGCAACAGGCTCTTGATCAGCGACTGGTTGGCGTATTGAACGCGCTGATCGGACTCAGCCTGGAGGCGCTTCTGCGTGTTCTTGAAATCGGCGGTGGCACGGGCGAGGCGGTTGAACAAATCGTCACGCTCGGCTTGCAGCTTTTTCACGTCAACCGCGCCGGCGGTGCCGGCCCTGGACGCAGGCGAAGCGGCCTCAGCGTCCGGCGAATCAGGCAGGTCAGCGCTGTTCTCACCGCCGTCGCCCTCGGGAGCGTCCTGTAACTCGGTGTTGTCGTCGTTGATGGGAATGCGGGTCATGACATCCTCGGGTCTATTCAAATTCGGTGTAGGGGCGGCTTTAGCCGCCGTGGGGGTGGCGACGCCTACCGATAACGGCGGCTGAAGCCGCCCCTACGCCGCGATTTTATGCGAATCCTCTGCTATCGTTCCTCGCCTTTGAACACTTCCTTGAGCTTGTCCAAAAAGCCTTTGCGCTGCGGCATATGGTTGCTGTCCTCGCTGGCGGCGAACTCTTTGAGCAATTGCTTCTGCTTTTCAGTCAGCTTCCGGGGTATCTCTATCAAAATCTGGACCAATTCGTCACCGGTGCGATAGGTGCGCCAGTCCGGCAGTCCCTTTCCCTTGAGCTTGAAGACTTCGCCATGCTGCGTCCCGTAGGGAACATCGAGGTCTTCCGGGCCCTTGAGCGTGGGGACCTGGATGCGAGCGCCCAGGGCCGCCTGGGTAAACGAGATCGGCACCTGGCAGACCAGGTCATTGTTGTGGCGGGTAAAGATCGGGTGCGGCTTGACGCTGATATAGCAGTGCAGGTCGCCCGGCGGCCCGCCGCCCTCACCCGGCTCGCCCTCGCCGGCAATGCGCACGGCCTGGCCTTCGTGGATGCCGGCGGGGATACGGATGGTCACCGTGCGCTGCTTCATCTGCCGCCCTGTGCCGGTGCATGCCGGGCAATGGTCGCGGATGACCGCGCCGCGGCCGCGGCAGTTGGGGCAGGTGGTGACCATGCGGAACATCCCGCCGAAACCCTGCTGCGCCACGCGCCCCTGTCCGCCGCACTGGACGCAGACCACCGGCGAGCTGCCCGGCTTGGCGCCGCTCCCCTTGCAGCTCTCGCAAACGTCCTGTTTTTCGAATTCGATGGTCTTCTCGGCGCCGGCGGCCACTTCCTGGAGGGTCATCTCGATCTGGATTTCCAGGTCCTGGCCCTTCTGGCCGGCCCGGCTTCGCGCCGTGCCGCCGCGGCCCCGGCCGCCGAACATTTCATCTAGCCCGAACATCGAGAAGATGTCCCCGATGTCCATCGAGGTGAAGTCGTGCTGCCCGCCCACCCCGCTGTGGCCGAACTGGTCGTAGCGGCGGCGCTTGGCGTCGTCGGAGAGCACTTCGTACGCCTCGGCGCATTCCTTGAACATCGCCTCGGACTCGGCCTTGCCGTTGGCATCAGCCCGGTCAGGGTGATATTTCATCGCCAGCCGGCGATAAGAGCGCTTGATGTCCTCGGTGCTGGCGGTCCTGGCGACGCCAAGGACCTCGTAATAGTCTCTTTTGGTGGTAGCCACGCTCATCCTACGTCACGATTAGCGAAAAGGTTGCGGTTGGGAACAGGACTCACCACGGAGGCACAGAGGGCACGGAGAAGACAAGAGGATGAAATAACGAACTTCGCCAATGTCCTGGCGGTGGATGATTTAAGGGCTGTTCCTTGTCCTTGTCTTCTCCGTGCTCTCCGTGTCTCCGTGGTGGCCCCTTCTGGTTTCCGAAACGCCGTGAAGACACAAAGATACACATCTCATCTTCGTGTCTTCACGGCGTCTTAGATCAATTTTATGCCCACCCCCGCTGCCAAGCGCGGGTGGACGGCGCGGTTGGCTAAACCACGGCGCCTACAACGGCATTGTCTTCCTTCAATTCGGTCAGCAGGACATCGGTCGTCAGGGCCAGGCCGCTGACGCTGGCGGCGTTCAACAGGGCCGTGCGCGAGACCTTCGCGGGGTCGATAATACCGGCCTTGAGAAGGTCAACGTACTCGCCGGTGGCGGCGTTGAAGCCGAAGTTGGGGTTCTTGTTTTCGAGGATGCGATCGACGACCACCTCTCCGTCGTCGCCGGCATTATCGGCAATCTGCCGGGCCGGCGCCCGCAGCGCCTGGGCCACAATGTCAAAGCCGATGCGCTCGTCGCCCTTGGCCTTGGAACGGGCGTTATCGACCGCCTCGATGGCGCGCAGGAACACCACCCCCCCGCCGGGGACGATGCCTTCCTGGGCGGCGGCGCGCGTCGCGTGCAGCGCGTCGTCGATCAGGTCCTTGCGCTCCTTCATTTCCGTTTCCGTGGCGGCGCCGGCCTTGATGACGGCCACGCCGCCGGTGAGCTTCGCCAGGCGCTCCTGGAGCTTTTCGCGGTCGTAATCGCTGGTGGTGCCCTCGATCTGTTTGCGGATCTGCTCGGACCGGCCTTCGATTTCCTTGCGCTTGCCCGCCCCTTCCACGATCAGGGTGGTATCCTTATTAACCACGATGCGCTTGGCCGATCCCAGGTCTTCCAACTCGACGTTTTCCAGCTTCAAGCCCAGGTCCTCGCTGATGAACTTCCCGCCGGTAACCACCGCCAGGTCGGCCATCATAGCCTTGCGGCGGTCGCCGAAGCCCGGCGCCTTCACCGCGCAGACATTGAGGATCCCGCGGAGCTTGTTGACCACCAGGGCGGCCAACGCCTCGCTCTCCACGTCCTCGGCAATGAGCAGGAGCGGCACGCCTGCGGTCACGACCTTGTTGAGCAGCGGCAGCAGCTCGGACAAGTTGTTGATTTTCTTCTCGTGCAGCAGGATCCTGGCGTTCTCCAGCACGCATTCCAGCGTGGTGGGGTTGTTCAGGAAGTAGGGCGAGAGGAAGCCCTTGTCGAACTGCATGCCCTCGGTGTACTCGAGGGTCGACTCGGTGCTCTTGCCCTCGTCGACGGTGATGACGCCTTCTTTGCCGACCTTCTCCATGGCGTCGGCCATCAGGTCGCCGATCTTTTCATCGCCGTTGGCGCTGATGGTGGCAACGCGCTTGTAGTCTTCGCGCCCTTTGACCTTTTTCGAGAGCGCGGTAATCGCGTCGGCGGCGATCTCGGCGGCCTTGAGGATGCCGCGCTGGATGATCACCGGGTTGGCGCTGCCCGCGGTCACGTATTTGAGACCTTCGGCGAGGATGGCCTCGGCGAGCACGGTCGCGGTGGTGGTGCCGTCGCCGGCGATGTCGCTGGTCTTGGACGCCACTGAACTGATCAGCTTGGCACCCATATTCTCGAAGGGCTGCTCCAGCTCGATCTCCTTGGCGACGGTGACGCCGTCCTTGGTGATCCGCGGCGAGCCGAACGACTTCTGCAACACCACATTGCGGCCGCGCGGGCCCAGTGTGGCCTTGACGGCCTTGGAAAGCTGCGACATCCCGCTGAAGATTTCAGCGCGGGCGCCGGTGTCGAACATCATTTGCTTGTTTGCCATTTGAATTTGTCCTTTGTCATTGGTCCTTTGTCCTTTGTCCTTTGTCCTTTGTTAGCTGGCCCAACGCGGAATTACCGCAAATGACCAAGGACAAATGACGCGATTCGGCTTATTCCAACACGCCCAGGACATCGCTCTCGCGGAGGATGACGAACTTCTCGCCGTTGACTTCGACGTCGGTGCCGGAGTACTTGCCGTAGTAGATCTCGTCTCCCGCGCGCAGGCCGATTTCCATCGGCTTGCCTTTATCGTCCAGCTTGCCGGGACCGACGGCCACGACCTTGCCGCGGGTCGGCTTTTCCTTGGCCGCGTCAGGCAGCAGGATGCCGCTCTTGGTCTTGGTTTCGGCCTCGGATTGCTTGACGATTACGCGATCTTGAAGGGGTTTGAGTTTCATAGATATTGGTCCTTTGTCCTTAATCCTTGGTCCTTTGCTTGACTTGTCGTTTCCAATCAGCCGCGCTGGATCAACCGGATCACCGTGTCCTTATCTGATCTCTTACCGGATCAGCCAACCGTGCGACTCGCCGTGCCATCAGGCTACGGTGTGCGGTGAACAACTTGCCAGGGCGCGCGTAACTTTTCTGTCTTAAGCCACCAGCCACGAAACTCGTTGCCGTCAATTCGATAGCATCAGGGTCGGCGTCGCGGCTCGTCGTAACCTGGCAGGCAACGAAATCGTTGCGACCCGCGGCTGCAAGAATAACCGCCGGCCGCAGCTTGCTCCCGGACAGGTCGCTGAACGGGAACTTAAGCAGGACAACGTCACCCGACTTCATTGCGGGACCTTGTCAAGGTCCGGCAACTCAGCCAAGTGCTCCCAAGCCTTGTCAGCCTCGGGGCCGGTCCAACCTTCCGCCAGGGACGGTTCGGAAAGGATCGCAGTCTCGTTCGACGCGACCCAATCCAACAACGACTCGTCGAGGATTGTCACCAAGGCGCGGGCCGGCGCCTTGAGCGATACGTCCTCCTCAAGCTTGACCTGACCCTTCTCGTCAATAGTCGCTTCAACCGTCCGAAACATCAGGGCCTCCAGGTTGTAACCAACTCTTGAGTTCTTGAGGCATCATCATATCTACTGTTTGCGTTTCCCACCGGCCGCGGTCAGCGGTCCCGCGGCCACCAGCTTTTTCCGCTTCGGGTCGACTGAGGCATTGAAGCCTTCGAGCGTCCGGGCACCGAGCAGCGACAGATCGCCCGGCTCGGCAAACACCACCTCATCAACCGTGAAGAATTTCTCCACGTGAATGATCACAAATCCGACGCTCCGAGTGACCTCCTGGCCGTTGGCCATTTGAAACGTCACATCTTTCTTTTCCCGCATCACACCGATCCGCTCCAGCGACTTGGCCGGCAGCCAGGTGTAATCGCTGCCGGTGTCAACCAGGAGCTTGGTGACCTTCGCCGATCGGTGACGGTCCCCAACGTTTTCGATTCGGCAGTCGACGCGAAAAGTGCCCATGGCGCTCACATCATATCGCCCATGCCACCCATGCCTCCCATGCCGCCCATTCCACCCATGCCGCCGCCGCCATGATGGTGGTCGTCGTCGCCGCCTTTGTCTTCCTTGGGCTTCTCAACCACGATGCAGTCGGTGGTGAGCAGGAGAATGGCGACTTCCGCGGCGTTCTGCAGAGCGGTGCGCTCCACCTTGGTCGGGGTGATGATGCCGGCCTTGACCACGTCGACGTATTCACCGGTGAGTGCGTTGAAACCTTCGTGGTCTTTGGACTCCATGACGCGCCGAACCACGACGCTGCCGCTCGTGCCGGCGTTCTCGGCGATCTGCTTGAGCGGGGCGACCAGGGCCTGGCGGACGATCTTGACGCCAGCCGCTTCGTCGCCTTCCAGCTTGAGGTTGCTGCCGCCGTTGAGGGCCTTGAGGGCGCGGATGAGTGCGACGCCCCCGCCGGGTACGACGCCTTCTTCAACCGCCGCTCGGGTGGCGTGCAGGGCGTCCTCGATGCGCGCCTTCTTTTCCTTCAGCTCGGCCTCGGTGGCGGCCCCGACGTTGATCTGGGCCACGCCGCCGGCCAACTTGGCCAGCCGTTCCTGGAGCTTTTCCTTGTCGTAATCGCTGGTGGTGATTTCGATCTCGCGGCGGATCTGATCGATGCGCCCCTGGATCAACTTGCTCTCGCCGGCCCCTTCGATGATCGTGGTATTGTCGTTGTCGATCTCGACCTTCTTGGCCTGGCCAAGCTGATCGATTTCGATCTTGTCCAGCTCGATGCCCAGGTCCTTCATGATGGCAGTGCCGCCGGTCATGATGGCGATGTCTTCGAGCATCGCCTTGCGGCGGTCGCCATAGCCGGGGGCCTTGACGGCCGCCACGTTCAGGATGCCGCGCAGCTTGTTCACTACGAGGGTGGCCAGGGCTTCGCCCTCCACGTCTTCGGCAATAATCAGCAACGGCTTCTTGGCCTTCTGGATCTTTTCGAGCAGGGGAATGAGTTTCGGCGCCGAGCTGATCTTGTCCTCATAAACCAGGACAAAGACCTTCTCCAATTCCACCTTCATATCGTCGGGGTTGGTGACGAAGTTGGGCGAGAGGAACCCGCGGTCGAACTGCATGCCCTCGACCACTTTAATTTCGGTGTCGAGGCTCTTGCCCTCTTCGACGGTAATGACGCCGTCCTTGCCGACCTTTTCCATGGCCTCTGCCATGATGTCGCCGATGGCGCGGTCGTTGTTGGCGGAAATGGTGGCGACGTTGGCGATGTCCGCCTTGCCGGAGATGGGCTTGGACTGCTTCTTGAGATTGGCGACCACCGCGTCAACCGCCTTGCGGATGCCGCGGGCCAACGCCATGGCGTCGGCGCCGGCGGTCAGGTTGCGATACCCTTCGCGGAAAATCGCCTCGGCCAGCACGGTGGCGGTGGTAGTGCCGTCGCCGGCCACATCGCTGGTCTTGCTGGCGGCTTCCTTCACCAGCTTGGCGCCGATGTTTTCGTATTTGTCCTTCAGCTCGACTTCCTCGGCGACGGTGACGCCGTCCTTGGTAATCGTCGGGCTGCCCCAGCCCTTGTCGATGACCGCGTTCCGGCCCCGCGGGCCGAGCGTCGACTTCACCGCTCGGGCGAGCTTGGTTACACCAGTCAACAGGGACTTACGGGCTTCTGCGTCAAAGGCCAACATCTTCGCGGCCATGCGATGGCTCCTTTCAATGCGTCTCGATGCGTTGTTTCTCTTTTTCCGCTCTTTGGCAACGTGTGGGTCAAAGGCCGGGGCGAACCCACGGCGCAAGGGCAATAACAAAGACAATGCCGCGCCCGGAGGCAGGGCAACATGGATGCAAAATGCGTCTGGGAAGTTACTTATGCGGCGGCAGGCGCGAGCCTTCAATCCTGGGGAACTGAGCGGTAGCTGTCAGGCTGGCAGGGGTACGGACTTGAGCGCGTCGGCGGTTGCCAATGTGGCAGGCCGCAAGCGGCGATTCCGGGAGCCGGTCGGTAAACCCACCTCGCTAGAGCGACCCGGATACCTCAGAGGCCCCGTCATGGGCCCAACTTGCCCTGATGACGAGGCCTCCACTGTGTCGGTCGGCTTCGATGCAGCTAGGCATGCGCCGCGTTCGCCGCCTGAACGTTGATGCTCGACTCGGCGATCTTGGTCAGCTTCTGATCGGCCGCCCCTTCCTCGTCCAGCGTCTGCTGGAGGATCTTTGCCACGTCCTTCATCCCCGCGACGTTGGCCCAGGCGCGCACGGTGCCATAGCTGGCCATTTCATAATGCTCGACCTTCTGAGCCGCGGCAATGAGCGCGGCGTCCATCGCGTCATCGGGCATGTCCTCGCTCATCATCTCCGAGCCCTCCTCGATGATGCCCTGCATGGCCGCACACTTCTTGCCGGTCGGCTTCTGGCCGAGTTCTTCGAACACCTTTTTCAGCCGCTCGACGTGCCCCTCGGTCTCCTGCAAGTGGGACTCGAATGCTTGCTTGAGCTTGGGGTTGGTGGCCTTCTTGGCCATCTTCGGAAGCGCCTTGAGAATCTGGTTCTCGGCGTTGTAAATGTCGCGCATCTCCTCCACCAGAAGTTCCTGCAGATTTGAGATGTCCATACGCTGTCTCCGTTAGACGTGAAACTGGGCCGCGCCGGCGCACACACGTGTGCCGGATCATTGAGAAAACCATGCTTTGCAATGGGAGTGCCGCAACGGCCGTCGACGCCGCGCGTTTCGGAAAACCCCGGAAGAAATGCGGAATATGGCCGCCTAGCCCGGCCCACTTCAGGGTCGACAACTGCCCAGCCTGCCGCCGGCCCTGGCGAGAGCGACGAACCGACCGACCCGTGCGACAGGCGGACCGCGTGACGCGGCCCTACCAGCTCAGGTAATCTGTGCCGTAGACAAGGTCGCCCCCAAAGTGCGCCGCCAGGCCGACCAGGACGACGCCGGCAAACAGCATCAGCGAGAACCAGGGTCGCGGGTCACCGGCTTCGGGGTTATCGCGGCGGTACTTGAATCCCCGTTCGGACAAGAGCAACACCGGAATGGCCCATAACGCGCCGGCAGTGCCGAGCCACCGATGCATCGTCAGCGTGGAATCGCCTGGTATCGAGATCGCATCGACCCAACCCAGGCCGGCGGTGAGAACCGCCCCGGCCGCGCCGAAGAGCGTGCAGAACCGAACGACGCCGGTAAGCCACGACTGGCGGGTGCGCAGCCAGACCAATTCGGCGACTGCCGCCGCAACCAGCAACGCGATCGGGAAATGCGCCAGCAGCGGGTGGAACTTGCCGGCCAGGACCCATGTCCGCTTCCAAGGCGTAAGGGTTGGCGCGGCTACGACATCAGGGCTTTGCTGCGTAGTGGAGCGGGCGGCCGCGCTCCCCTGCGGGGCCGGCGCGCCCGCCATGATCCACGTCTTCAGCGCCGACAGCACCAACTCCTTCTCGTGCGGCGTCAGCGGGACCCCGTCCTCCGGCGGCATGTCGTCGCTGTCGACCGAGTCGTAGAGCTTGGACTTCTCCGGGTTCAGCGGGACCACCAGCTTGGGGTTCTCCCCCATTCGCTTCAGGTCCATGCAATACTTGAACCCCTTTTTCGGCTTTTTCACTTCAGCGCCGTGGCACTTGGCGCACTTGGACGAAAAAACCATGAGGATTTCGTATTGGGCGTCCTGAACGGCCTGGGGGCCGGCGGCCGCCGCGTCGGCGCCGCGCGCCGGCGCCGAAAACAGTCCCCACACTCCACTTGCCAGCCATGCGATAAGCACCATTCTCAAGCAAACCGCCCGGTCCGATGCCGGACCTGGCCGGGCGACAAGAGCGGGCCGGCCCGTTCGCTGAATGTTCAGTTGCTGCACCGTTTGTGTTCTCCGCTGCTGATCGCGAGCCGTCCCGAAGCGTAAATTCGCGATTCTCTGGAAACTTTTTTGACCCCAAACCATCCAACCTCCATGTGAGCGCCACCGGCGCCGCATCGAGTCTATCCGGAGGTCCATCCATGCAAAATTACGTGCGCGCGTCCGCCTTGTTGTTGGCCGGGGCCCTTTCATTGCTTCTGTCCGTACTGGTCCCGACGGCCCGCGGCGACGGGTTTATCATCATTCACAACCCGCCGCCGGTAATGGTCCCGGGGCATTTTTCGTTCGCGCCGCTGGAGGTGACCTATCACCACGTCACCGTGGAGATCCACGATCACGTCGCCACTACGACCGTCGACCAGGATTTCTACAACCCCAACAGCCAGCGCCTCGAAGGCACCTATCTCTTCCCGCTGCCCGAAGGCTCGCACATCGACAAGTTCTCCATGGACATCGGCGGCAAGATGACCGACGCCGAGCTCCTCCCCGCCGACAAGGCCCGCGCGCTGTACGAGGAAATCGTCCGCAAGACCCGCGACCCCGCCCTGCTGGAATACGCCGGCCGCGACGCGTTCCAGGTCCACATCTTCCCTTTCGAGCCCAATAGCCATAAACCCGTCAAGCTCCAATACACCCAGCTCCTCAAGAGCGATTCCGGCCTTACTGAATACGTCTATCCCCTCAACACCGAGAAATTCAGCGCCCGGCCGTTGAAAGACGTCTCTCTGAAGGTCTCACTGGCCTGCAAGGAGCCGCTCAAAAGCATCTACAGCCCCAGCCACAACGTCGAGATCAAGCGCGACGGCGACACCCGGGCGATCGTCGGCTTCGAAGCCCACGATATCCGCCCCGACACCGACTTCAAGCTCATCTTCTCCCACACCGACAAGCCGGTCGGGCTCGACCTGCTCACCTACAAGCACGGATCGGACGACGGCTATTTCCTGCTGCTCGCCTCGCCCGGCATGGAAGCGCCCAAGGGCAGCGTCCAGAAAAAGGACCTCTGCTTCATCATCGATACCAGCGGCTCGATGAGCGAGAACGGCGGGAAGAAAATCGAACAGGCGAAAAAAGCCCTCTCCTTCTGCCTGCAGAACATGAACGAAGGCGACCGCTTCGAAATCATCCGCTTCTCCACCGAGGCCGAGCCGTTCTTCGAGAAGCTGGTTGATGCCAGCCAGGACAACATCAAGAAGGCCCAGGAATTCGTCAGCCAGATGAAGCCCATCGGCGGGACCGCCATCAGTGAGGCCCTGGGCAAGGCGTTCAACCTGCGCAAGGCTGCCGGCGCCGGCAGCGCCGAGCGCCCCTACGACATCATCTTCATCACCGACGGGCAGCCGACCATCGGCGACACCAGCGAAGACTCGATCGTCAACCAGGTGGCCAAGGCCGACGCCGGCGCCAGCACGCGCATCTTCTCCTTCGGTCTCGGCACCGACGTGAACACGCACCTGCTGGACCGCCTGTCCCACGAGACGCGCGGCTTCAGCCAGTACGTCCTTCCCGATGAAGACCTGGAGGTCAAGCTCAGCAGCTTCTACACCAAGATCAAGGAGCCGGTGCTAACCGATGTGAAGCTGGCATTCACCGGCCCCGACATCAAGGCCTCGCAGCTCTATCCCGGCGAAATGCCCGACTTGTTCAAGGGCGAAGAGCTGATCGTCTTCGGCCGTTACTCCGGCCACGGCGCCGGCGCGATCAAGATCACCGGCACACTCAACGGCGAGAAGCACGAGTTCGCCCAGGACGTGCACTTCGCCGACGAAGACACTCGCGATGGATTCATCCCCCGCCTGTGGGCCTCCCGGCGCGTCGGCTACCTCCTCGACCAGATCCGCCTGCACGGCGAAAACAAAGAACTCAAGGACGAAGTCACTCGCCTGGCCCGCGAGCACGGCATCGTCACGCCCTACACCGCTTACCTCATCCTCGAAGACGAGCAGAAGCGCGGCGTGCCGCTGGCGATGCAGAGCTTCCGCGAAATGGAACAAGACGGCGTCGTCAACAAGGCCGCCAGGGCCCGCTACAACTCGACGCTGGCTGAAGCCAAAGATGAAAACGGCCGCGCCGGTGAATCGGCCATCGCCAACGCCCGCGACCTCGATCTTCTGCAGCGCCAGACCAACCTGCAGCAGTCCGCCGAGGCGCAGCAGCAGTTGGACAAGGCCGCCGACGCCCCGCAGGCCGGTCCCCTCGCCGCCCGAGGCGGCGCCGGCGGAGGCGGCAAGCAATGGGCCGACCCCAGGCTCGGCAGCGCAACGGCCGCCCCCGGAGCCGCAACCGTAGCGACGTCCCCGGCCGCCCCCGCGCAGCCCGGCGACCGCTCCGAAGCCAACTACGGCTACCGCGCCAACCAGAACTATGGCCAGCAGGCCCGCGTCATCAACGGCCGCGCCTTCTACCAGAACGGCAACACCTGGACCGACTCCACCGCCCAGTCGGCCCAGTCGCACAACCAGCAGCTCAACCAGAAGACGATCCAGTTCGGCACCGACGAATACTTCGAGCTTGTCAAGAAGCACCCCGAAGCCGCCCAATGGCTCGCCTTGGGCAACGAGGTGGATGTGGTACTGGACGACACGCTGTATTCGATCCGGTGACGCACGGCACCGCGCGTACGCGCGTGCTCCGCGCGGTTTCCGAGCGCCGCTCCGAAGCTCCCAAGCCGACGGCGCAGCGCAGCCTCGGATGGGACGTACCCGATTTTTCGGGAGATTCTAGACGTCGGCGAGCGTGGCGCTTGGGGCGACCCGGCGACCTTCGAAGCATAGCCGCGTGCGGCTGTAGCCCCCACAGGCGAGACGCCGACCGCACACCTATCCCGCAAAGAATTCTCAAGCTCGCTGCGGACCGCTTCTCCCACACCGTAAAGAACGGTCCACATGGGAGGCCCTACAAGCTCGAACGCTTCCTCCGCCCCTGCCGGGGCGACGGGGATCGTGGACTCCCTTACCACGGGTTGCGCTGCGGATCGCCTGTCGGCGATCCTCCGCTCCACCCGTGGCTACAATCCGCGCGCCCCTCCGGGCCTCCGGGGCGGAGTCGTGAGAGCGTCGACCGGCCCTCGCCCCGGAGGGGTGCCGGATTGTAGCCACGGGTGAAGCGGCGAGGCGGCACAGCCGTCTGACGCAAAACCCGTGGAAGCCATGAGCCCCTCTGGCCGCCCCGGTAGGGGCGGAGGGACGCCGATGTTACATAGAGCCTCCCCAAAATCCGGGCACGGCCCTCCGATCCTTTTCCGACGATCCCCATGTCACGATCGCCCCCACTGAAGTAACATCCGGTGCTCCGCTGCGCTGCGCACGCGGCTTGTCACGATCCGTCGCATTGCGCGAACAACCGTTCGACCCCACTCACCCCACTCACCCGAAGAGCGCCCCACGTCGAAGATGACCGCTTTGGTATTTGGGCGGCATGTGAAGGTCCTGTCACGACCTGGTCGCACCTGTCGCCGAGTGCGAACTCCCTGCGCTGGCACGCGTTGAACGAACCTGCACCTGTCGGCACCTGTCGTTGCACCTTTGCAATCGGGCCGTCGATCCGTTAGGAATTCGGGATGCAGCAGCAAGTTCGCCACGATGAAGTGGTCCCGATCCTCGATTTCGGGTCGCAGTACGCCCAGCTCATCGCCCGGCGGGTCCGGGAGAAGGGCGTCTACAGCGAGCTGGTCCGGCCCGACATCTCCTTCGAGGACCTCAAAAAACTCAATCCAAAAGGCCTCATCCTCTCCGGCGGCCCGAGCAGCGTCTATGAGCCCAATGCCCCCAGATGCGACGAACGCATCTTCGACCTGGGTGTGCCGGTGCTGGGGATCTGCTACGGGATGCAGCTCGGGGCGCAAATCCTCGGCGGGCAGGTCAAGCCGGCCAAGGCACGCGAATACGGCCGGGCCAGGCTGCGGGTGATCGACGGCCCCGAACGCGACCCGCTGGTGAGCGGATTGCCGAACGATACCACCGTCTGGATGAGCCACGGCGACCAGATCCACGAGCTCCCTGACGGCTTTGTGGCGCTGGCCACCACGCCCACCTGTCCCTACGCCGCCGCCAGGCACAGGACCCGGCCGTTCTATGGCGTGCAGTTCCACCCCGAAGTCACCCACACGCCGCGCGGCGAGCAGATCTTCCAGAACTTCCTCTACGAAATCTGCAAATGCTCCGGCCTCTGGACCATGGGGAACTTCGTCGAGCAGACCGTCCGCCGGGTTCGCGAACGCGTCGGGTCGGGGAAAGTCATCTGCGGCCTATCAGGCGGCGTCGATTCTTCCGTCGTCGCCGCCCTGCTCCACAAGGCCATCGGCGAACAGCTCGTCTGCATCTTCGTGGACAACGGCCTGCTCCGCAAAAACGAGCGCACGCTGGTGGAAACCACCTTCCGGGACCACTTCCACATCAACCTGCGCGTGCACGACGCCAGCGGCATCTTCCTGCGTGAGCTGAAAGGCATCACCGACCCGCAGCAAAAACGCAAAATCATCGGCAAGGAGTTCATCGAGGCGTTCAAGCGCGAGGCCAAGCTCATCGACGGCGCCAACTACCTGGCCCAGGGGACCCTCTACCCGGACGTGATCGAGTCCGGCCACGGTTACGCCGGCACCGCCGCCAACATCAAGCTACACCACAACGTGGGCGGCCTGCCAGAGGAACTCGGCTTCGAGCTGATCGAGCCGTTGCGCGACCTCTTCAAGGACGAGGTCCGCAAGGTCGGCCAGGTCCTGGGGCTCCCCGAGCAGATCGTCTGGCGTCACCCATTCCCCGGCCCCGGCCTTGCCGTCCGCGTCATCGGCGACATCACCCCCGAGCGGCTGGGCATCCTCCGCGACGCCGACGAGATCGTGCTCGAGGAGCTGGTGGCCAACAACCTGTACCGCAAGACCGCGCAGGTCTTCGCGGTGCTGCTCCCGATCGCCACGGTGGGCGTCATGGGCGACGCCCGCAGCTACGACAGCGTGATCGCCATCCGGGCGGTGGAGAGCCAGGACTTCATGACCGCAGACTGGGCCAGGATCCCGTTCGATGTGCTGGCCACGATGAGCAATCGGATCATCAACGAGGTGAGGGGGGTGAACCGCGTGGTGTATGACATTTCGAGCAAGCCGCCGGCGACGATCGAGTGGGAGTGAGGGAGCGAGCTCGTTGCTGTCATGCCTCGTCGAACGGTTTCCGACCTTTTTCCTAGTGCCGAGCCCCCGGCGCTTCGAACAGTTTCCGACCCTTTCTCCTGGTCGCACGATGGCCGCGCGGGCCCGGTCCTGTGCCGCCGCCACGCCGACACCTTTTAGTGATATAAAGCAAGTGGCCAACGTAACTTGTCGGTCGTTGACATGTCTATCACACATGGATAGAGTATAATCAGAAAGCGCGATCGGAGGATGTTCGGATGCCATACAAGCGGTCGCAAGCGATTGAACAGCGTCTGCAATCGGTGATTTCGTCTATCCGGTCGGAGCACCACTCGACGCCCACCTTGGCAAAGAGATTTCGCACATCCCAGCCCACGATCTCGCGGTGCCTTACAGCGTTGCGCGAACGCGGGTACGAGATCCGTTCGGTCCGCGATGAATCTGGGTGGCATTACGAAGTGGTTGCCGAGCCTGTGGAAAAATCCAAGGGGTAGCAGATGGGCCGCAGGCAAACAGATAACTGGCGTGAGCAGTTCGGTCTCACCGACCGACAGGCTCCCGTTTTCTTTCAGGATCTTGACTCAGTCGAAGAGGTTCAGGATACGGCCCCGCAACCGCACGCACTTCGGCGCGCATTCGAGCGGCTTGAGCTCGATGGCGTTCTCTGTAAGGGCCGGACACCGCTGATATATTTCCGTCTTATCGACCGCATCGAAGCCGACACGGTGGCCGCGATTCATCGTCTCTTCTGGAATCAAGGCGTCGCG
>Ga0182024_10004717_pt1 | contig 31056 bp, 29 predicted proteins | sample P32metaG_FD_120480 | JGI IMG/M metagenome (GOLD analysis project Ga0182024, IMG submission 120480) | Permafrost microbial communities from Stordalen Mire, Sweden - P3-2 metaG (Illumina Assembly) | ecosystem: Environmental > Terrestrial > Soil > Wetlands > Permafrost | place: Sweden: Stordalen... | reverse complement strand
CGGACGCGTCTTCGGCCACGCGCGCCGAAAGTCGCAGTTTCGGATTGAGCGTCTTCGCCGTCAGGATGACGAACAAATTGTCGGCGTCCGAAGAGAGCGTCGCAATCAAGCCGGTCGCGCGCATGATGCCCACGTCGCGCAACGTGTCGTCGTGGCTCGCGTCGGCGACCACGGCCATCATGCCGTCTTTGATGGCCTGCTCCACCAGATCGTCGCTCTTGTCGATCACCACAAACTTCGCGCCCGCCTGGCTCAGCTCCGCCGCCGCGCCGCGCCCGACGCGACCGAATCCGCATAAAATGATGTGTCCTTCCAGCTTGTCGATCATGCTCTTGATCCGTCGCTTTCCGAAAAATTGATTCAGCTCGAGCTCGATCACGGTCTGCGTCATCGATCCCACAGCCAGCAGGATGGTGATCACGCCGAACAGGATCAGGAAGCAGTTGAATATGCGTCCCGCGTGGCTGAGCGGGTGCACCTCGGCGTATCCGACCGTGGTCACCGTGATCACGGTCATATAAAAGGCGTCGAACACCGGATAGTGCTCGATCAGCACGAAGCCGAGCGTGCCGCCCGCCAGCGTAACCGCCAGCGCAATCGCGATCGAGACCAGCCGGCGCGGCAGATGCTCCATGTGTCTATCTTACGAGTTGCGCGCACCACGACTGACGCCTGTGCGCTTCGGCTTTTTACGCGCACCACGGCTGACGCCGGCAGCGGGCAGCTTAGTCAAATTGACCGCTTCCTCCTCGTCATCCCGAGCGCAGCGAGGGGGATCTGCTTTTCGCCAGCGGGGTCGACCTTTCGAATTGATCCGCTACGCGGTCCGGATCGATGCTGCTGCTAGTCCCGCGCCGCCAGAGCAGCGGCGAACCGGTCGATTCTCTGGTTGATCAGGCCTTGAGCGGCCATCACGGGGAATACGTCCCACCGCGCCGCGATAGGGATCATGATGCTCCGGGATTCAGCGTGGACGGTGTGCTCCAGCTTCGACCCGACGATGTGAGCGATCTCGCTGCGACGCGCTCGATACTGCTCGATCGAAGCCCCGGCAGCGCCGGTCCGCTCCATCGGAAAAGCCGGGCCCCCGGGGGGACAAGTTTTTCTGGATCATGCGGGCAAATTCGCCCAGAACCTCATCGCCAACCGCTCTGCCGAATTTCAGGTTCACAGCCTGCAAACGGTCGAGCACGATCACGGCGGCATAACCACCGGCTCCCGCCTCACTGGCACTGGCGAGCACCGCTTCGGCTGCGGGCCGGAGAGGCAACCGGGTGACCGCGTCCTGCGTCGCCGTCTCACCCGGGTTCGTCGAATGAGAGAGCTCTCTTGAGTGAAATCACAGGCGTCCACGGTTTTATCGGCAACCTGAATGCCCTGTTAATCTCGCGATTTGAGCAAGGTCCCGACCGCTTCCCAGACTTGCGACGCGACTGCGTCGGGCGCGGCCGCGCCGTCGATCAGCCGCACGCGCCCGGGCTCGTCGGCGGCCAACTGATGATAGGCGTCGCGCACTTTGCGATGAAAGCCGGCCTCCTGTTCGTCGATGCGCGTTTCGACGTCCGCGGCGCGCCGGTTTCGCGCGCGGGCCCGCGCCAGGCCCGTCTCGACGTCGACGTCGATCACCAGCGTCAGGTCCGGCACCAGGCCGCGGCACGCGATGCGATCGACCTCGTAGACGGTCTCCGCGCCCAATCCGCGCGCGATGCCCTGATAAACCAGCGTCGAATCCGTAAAACGGTCCGAAATAACCACGCGCCCTTCGCCGAGCGCGGGCACAATCCACTGATCGACGTTCTGCGCGCGGCACGCAAACATCAGCAGCAGTTCCGTGGTCGGGAACATCTCCTGATTCTTCGCGTCGAGCAGCACGCGCCGGATCTGCATGCCGATGGGCGTGCCGCCGGGCTCGGCCGATTCGAATACTTCACGGCCTTCGGCGCGCAATCTCTCCGCAAGTAGCCGAAGCTGGGTCGATTTCCCGCTGCCTTCGCCGCCTTCAAAAGTGATAAAAACACCGCGTTTTTGACGCATTTTCTTGCAAGTTTTGCGTAGTTTTCGCTAGTCGTAGACGAAGTGCAAAACCTTCTTCAAATCCTCCCACGCTTCGCGCTTGGCCTCCACATTGTACGCACGCAGCAGATAAGAAGGATGATAGGTCACGATCACCGGAATGTCGCGCCATTTGTGCCAGCGGTTGCGCAGCCGGGTAACCCCGTCTTTTGTTGCGAGTAGCGCTTTCGCGGCGGTCGACCCCAGCGCGCAGATCGCTTTGGGCTGAATGGCGACGAGCTGACGCGCGAGAAACTGGCCGCACATCTCCATTTCATCCGGCTGGGGCGTGCGATTCTCGGGGGGGCGGCACTTCACCACATTGCAGATATACACGTCCGCGCGGCTGATCGGAATTCCTTCTTTCGAGGCCGTGTTGTCGATCATCTGCGTAAGCAACTGGCCCGCGCGGCCGACAAACGGCAGCCCTTGCGCGTCTTCGTCCGCGCCCGGGCCTTCGCCGACGAACACGAGCCTGGCGTGCTCGTCGCCCGATCCGAAGACGATCTTTGAACGGGCTTCGCACAATCGGCAGCGGCGGCAATCGCCGATGTCTTCGCGGATTTGGAGCAGTGAATCGCCGTCGGGTTCGAGCGGCGGAAGCGGTACGTTTGGAGCGGCGCGTGGCGCTGCCGCGACATCCGGGACGCGTTCAGGAGTGCGTTTGTAGATGTCCTTCACGCCCAGGTCGCGATAGAAACTGAGATAGCCGCGGAGCTGGTCACGATTCATCGGCCGTCCTTATTTACCGGCCGGCGAGCGCTAAACGCAGCTTGATGGTTTCATCGAGAATCCGCCGCGCGATTTCGCGCTTGGCGGCTCGCGCCACCGGAATCGATTCGCCGGTCCGGGTGACCAGCGTCACTTCATTCTCGTCGGAGTCGAAGCCGATGCCGGCTTCAGAAACCAGATTCGCGACGATCATGTCGCAATTTTTCGTCTCCAGTTTTCGCCGCGCTTCGGCCGTCAGATTTCCGGTTTCGGCGGCGAATCCGACCAGCAGCCGGTCGCCCTTCCTGGTTCCAATCTCGGCCAGAATATCCGGCGTCGGATCGAGCTCGAGTGACAGTCGCGCCGCCGTCTTTTTTTCTTTCTGCTTGGGCGGATTGGCGCGATGATAATCGGCCACTGCCGCGGCCTTGAGGATAATGGTCGATTCTTCCAGGTGCCGCATCACGGCCTGGCGCATCTCGGCCGCGGTGCGCACGCGCTCGATTTGAATGCCGCGCGGCTCGGCGAGGTTCACCGGACCCGACACCAGCACCACTCGCGCGCCGCGCGATGCGGCCTCTTCGGCGAGCGCGTAGCCCATCTTTCCACTGGACCGGTTGGTGATGTAACGCACGGCGTCGAGAGGCTCCTGCGTCGGCCCGGCGGTGATGAGCACGATCTCTCCTTCGAGGTCGCGGCGCGGCGGGGCGGCGTTGCGCGATTCACCGGCGACGTTCGCGATCACCTGGGCGATGCTTTCCGGTTCGGCGAGCCGTCCCGGCCCGACCATTCCGCACGCAAGCACGCCTTCTTCCGGCTCGACGATGATGTGCCCGCGCCCCCGCAGGATTTCGAGATTGGCGACGGTCGCCGGGTGATTCCACATGTTCGTATTCATCGCCGGCGCGAGCACCACGCGCCCGGTGAACGCGAGATACATCGTCGTCAGCAGATCCCCGGCGAGCCCGTGAGCGAATTTGGCGAGAAGATCGGCCGTCGCGGGCGCGACCACCAGGATCTGATTCTCCTGCGCCAGACGAATGTGCTCGATTGCGCTCGAAAGCGTATCCTCGGCGCTCGCGGCCGAGAAAAGATCGGTAAGAACCTTGCGGCCGGTCAGCGCGGCGAAGGTGAGCGGACGAACGAACTCCGCGGCGGCTTCCGTCATGACCACTTCGACCACGAACCCGCGCTCCATCAGCGCGCGCGCGAGCTCGGCGGCTTTGTACGCCGCGATGCCCCCGCCAACGCCGAGAACCACGTTCATACGCTTGGCGCCGCTCCGGTTACTCTTCGGGCGCGGCTTCCTCTTGGGCCCGGCGGATGGCCGGGTCATCGTATTGCACCAGGCCGCGCCTCACTTCTTCCATGGCGGCGACGGTGGGTTTTTTCGAGGTGGTCGGCAGAAAGCTGCGCGCGCCGTTTTGCAACTGGCGGGCTCGCTTGGCGGCGACGATGATGAAACGATAAGCGCTCGACTCCGGGTCGTCGGGAATCACGCTGGAGGCGGTGTTCTTGAAATTGGATTCAGGCATGGCATCCTTTGAAAACTCGATGCGGTCGTCTATAAAAAAGTATCCAGAATCGGACGGATCTGTTCCTCCATCCGCTCGCGCCGGCTGCGCGCGGCTTTGACGATGGATTTGAGAATATCCACGGACGCCGCCACTTCGCGATTCACCAGCACGTAGTCGTACAGCGAATAATTACGGATCTCCTCGGCCGCATCGCGCAATCGCCGCTCGATTACCGAATCGGCATCCTGGCTCCTGGCTCGCAGCCGCTTTTCGAGAACGTCCCGGCTGGGAGCGAGAATGAAAATAGAAATCGCGGCCGGAAGCTTCCCTTTTAATTGTCGCGCACCCTGCACGTCGATGTCGAGCACCAAATCGACGCCTTCCGCCGCCGCGCGATCGAGCTCGCTTCGATGCGTGCCATAGCGGTTCCCGAAAACCTCGGCGTGTTCCAGGAATTCGCCGCCGCGGGCGCGCTCGTCGAACTCCTCGCGGGTGACGAAAAAATAGTCCTCGCCGTTGCGCTCCGCGCCGCGCGGCGGGCGGGTGGTGTAGGAGATCGAAAATCGCAGATGATCGACCTCGCGCACAAGCTCCCGCGTGAGCGTCGATTTTCCCGATCCGGAAGGCGCCGAAATGATGAAAACCGCAGGGGCAGATTTTATCATTCGAGATTGGTCATTCGCGGATTCGTCATTCGAGATTGAGCGACTGCTCGCGGATTTTCTCAATGGCCGCCTTGGCCGCGATCGCGAGCTCGGTGATCCTGAGCCCAGCCTCCCCCGCGCCGTTGGTCTTCGACAGAATCGTATTGGTCTCGCGATTCATTTCCTGTAAAAGAAAATCGAGCTTCTTGCCGGCTTCGCCGCCCGCGTCGAGCACCCCGGCAAGCTGCGCCGAGTGAATCTTCAACCGCGTGAGCTCCTCGCCGATGTCGCTGCGGTCGGCGAGAATCGCGGCTTCCTGCGCCAGCCGCTGCGGATCGATCTGCGCGCCGCTGAGCAGCTCCTTGAGGCGTTCCGCCAGACGATTCTGAAACGCAGCCGAGGCGCCTTCGCGCAGCCGCTCCATTTCACCGGCTCCGGCGGCGATGCGGGCGTTGTGCTGGCGCATATCGGTCGCGATCTCCGCGCCTTCACGCGCGCGAAACTGGTTCAACTCCTCGAGCGCGGCCGCGAGCGCCTCCAGAACCGCCGCTTCCGCTCCGGCCGGCGGCTCCGATTCCGCCATATCGCCGAACATTCCCGGAATGCGCAGCGCGGCGTTCAAATCGGGTTCGGCGTCGAGCCCGTGCGCGGCAGCCGCCTCGCGAAAAGCCGTCAGATATTCATCGAGCAGCGTGCGATTCAGCGCGGCGCCCTTCCCTGTCCCGGAATTCTGCGGAAGGCTCACGCGGATTTCCACGTGCCCGCGCTTGAGATTGCTCTTGACCATCGCGCGCATCGCGTTTTCAAACGCATCGGCAGCCGCCGGCGCGTGCAATTGGATGTCGAGACCGCGATGATTGAGGCTCTTGATGCTGACCACCAGCTCATCGTCGCCGAGCGAGCGGCGCACACGCGCGAAGCCGGTCATGCTGCGAAGAATGGTCATGTTGTCGATACCGTCATGGATTCACCACCGGATCCGGCTCGAGAAACTGCAGCTCGTACAGCCGCTGATACAGGCCGCCGCGTATCACCAATTCCTCATGCGTGCCGGTTTCGATGAGCCGGCCGCGATCGAGCACCGCGATTCTATCGGCGCGACGGACGGTGGAGAGGCGGTGCGCGATCACGATCACGGTTCGATGCGCCATCAGATTCTGGAGCGCACGCTGCACCAGCATCTCGGATTCGGTGTCGAGATGCGAAGTGGCTTCGTCGAGAATCAGGATCGGCGCGTTCTTGAGGAGGGCGCGAGCGATGGCCAGACGCTGGCGCTGCCCGCCGCTCAGCTTCTGCCCGCGCTCTCCGATCATGGTGTCGAAGCCTTCGGGCATGCGCAAAATGAATTCCTCGGCGAGCGCGCTGCGGGCGGCCTCGCGGACGTGCTCGCGGGTCGCGTTGGCCGCGCCATAGCCGATATTGTTCGCCACCGTATCGTTGAACAGAAAAGTATCCTGCGCGACGATGCTGATTTTCTCCCGCAGCGACGCGAGACGCAGCTCGCGCAAATCACGCCCGTCGATGCGGATAGCGCCCTGTTGGACATCATAGAATCGCGGCACGAGATTGGCGAGGGTCGTCTTTCCGGCGCCGCTCGGCCCCACCAGCGCGACGATTTCACCGGTCTTTACCTCGAGCTCAACGGAGTCCAGCACCATGCGGCCGGGCGCGCTCGGATAGTGAAAACCGACGTCGCTAAATACGATCGATTTCTCGAAACGCGCAAGTTTCGCGGCACCCGGGCGCTCCTTGATCTGCTGGTCGCGATCGAGGTATTCAAAGACCTTCTGTGACGCGCCCAGAGCCTGCTGAAAAATATTGTGGATCCCGGCCAGCCGCTTGACGGGCTCATACAACATCAGGAGCGCGAATACGAAGGTCGTAAATTCGCCCGCGGTCATCGCGCCATCCTTGATCTCGGTCCGCGCGTACGACAACAGGCAGACGATGGTGATTGCGCCGAAAATTTCGATGATGGGAGACGCGATGGCCTGCTGCGCGACGTAGCGGAGATTCGAGCGGCGGAGCCGGTCGGCGCGGTCGCGAAAACGATTGGATTGAATTTCCTCGGCGCCGAAGGATTTCACCACCTGGTGCCCGCTGAGCGTTTCCTGAATCACCTGGTTCAGCTCCGCGACGTCATCCTGTGCGCGGCGCGTGGTCCGCCGGATACGGTGGCCGAGCTTGATGGTCGGCACCAGCACGAAGGGCAGCACGGTCAGGCTGACCAGGGCGAGACGCCAGTCCTTTTGTAAAACCACGGCGAGCAGCGCGATCGCAGTGAAGCTTTGGCGCAGCCAATCGGCAAGAATGTGCGAGAGCGCCACCTGGATTTTTTCGAGATCGTTCATGATCGACGACATGACGCGCGCCGTCGAGTTGTCCTCGAAAAAATGCGCGTCCTGGTAGACTACGCGGTCGAACACGGATTGGCGCAGATCGGTTACCGCCGAGAATCCGACGTAGTTGATGAGATAGTTGCCGGCGTAATCGCACACGCCCTTGATCAGGAACACGGTGAGGATGCTCACCGCGACCATGGTCCAGACATTGTGAACCTCAGCCGGCATGAAATCCCCGAGATATACCGGACGATTGAAAATAGGGATTTTGAACAGAAGCACGGGCGCGTCGAGCGACGCCGGGTCGAGCACACGATCGAAGATGGGACCGATCAGCAGCGCGGTGACGCCCTGCGCCGCGCCCACGCACATCATCAGCACCATCGAGAGGACCAGGTGGGGGATATACGGCCGCGCGTAACGAAGCAGGCGCGAAAGCTCTTTGGTCATGCGCGCACCTTCAAAGAGTCGATTGCCGCGAGGACGTCTTCGACGGTGACGTTTGAGAGTCCCAGGAGCACCTGCGATTCGGTGCGCCACGGCGCCCAGGCGGCGGGATCGGAGGAGCCGAACAACACCACCGTTGGTACGCCGAACGCAGCCGCGATATGCGCGGGTCCGCTGTCATTGCCGATGAAACACGCCGCTCCGGCCATCAGGCTCTTGACGCGCGCGAGCGGCTGGTTGTTCCACACCTGAAAAGCTGCGAAGGGCGAGGTATCGTCGCCGGGACCCGCGAGGAAAATCGGTTCGAGGCCGTTCAGCCGGCGGGCGACTTCGAGGAATCGTTCGGCAGGCCAGGTTTTTTCGTGAGCCGACGCGAACGGATGGATTACGGCGTAAGGAGGCGACGCGACAGGTGCCGGATCGGCATAAAGTTTGGCGCGAGGGATCTCGGATTGCGGCACTCCCAACCAGAACATGGCGGAGGCCAAATGTTCCGCCGTGTGGACGGGCTTTTCGATTCCGAAAATTTCCTGCGCCCGCGGGATTTTGTGCGAGTAAATGAAGCTGTACCGATGCTGCGCGAATCCGGCGCGCAGTCTCGCGCGGGTCGCGAGCGTCAGCCACATGCTGCGCGTTCCGCCGTGAAGATTCAGCGCGAGATCGGCGGCGCACGCGTCGTCGCGAATCTCGGCGATATCGGGATTGCCCTCGAAAACCGGCGCGAAGCGCGGCTCGACGATCATGCTGATGCGGAGATCCGGCCGGTAATTTTTCAACAGTGCGAGCGCGGGAGTGGTCAGCACGCAGTCGCCGAGCGACCGCAAACGGATCACGGCGATCCGCGAGCCGGGCGGCAGCCGATCGAGAAGACGGGTCACGTTTTATTCTTCGATGCGCGCCTCATCGACGAGCATTACCGGGATGTCGTCGCGAATGGGATAAACCCGCTTGCATTCGACGCATTTGAGGCCGTTCTCGTCCTGTTTGAGCTCGACCGGCGCCTTGCACAGCGGACAGACCAGGATTTCCAGCAGATCCTTGCTGATGGCCATAGTAAAGCTAAGTGTATCAGGGGCCGGGGGGCAGAAGGCAGGAGTCAGGAGTCAGGAGTCAGGAGTCAGGAGTCAGAAGTCAGAAGTCAGAAGTCAGAAGTCAGAAGTCAGAATAAGACCCTGACAGCCGTCGGCGTCTTTGACGGCTGCATGAATTGGAGCGGCGGCGAGAAGCACCGCAGGCCTGCCTTCGCAATGAGAGCCCTGACGGCGTAAGGGTTTTATTCTGACTCCTGACTCCTGACTCCTGACTTCTGACTCCTTCGCCCGCGAGTCCTCAATACAAGACCCGTGTTCGTATCGTTCCGGGAACGCTATCGAGGCGCCGCTTGATCTGCATCGACTCTTCGCGCTCGCCGGTTTCGATATCGATCACGACATATCCGATGCGCGCGTTGGTTTGCAGATACTGGCCCGCGACGTTGATCCGCTCATCGGAAAAAATCGCGTTGACGCCCGACAGCACGCCGGGCTGGTTGCGATGGATGTGCAACAAACGGTGCTTGCCGGGGTGTTCGGTGAGCGAAACTTCGGGAAAGTTCACTGCGGTCAGCGTCGATCCATTATTGCTGTACTTGATCAGCTTTCCCGCGACCTCGATGCCGATATTCTCCTGCGCCTCTTCGGTGCTTCCGCCGATGTGCGGGGTGAGCAGCACGTTATCGAACTCGCGCAGGGGCGAGACGAACTCCTCGCCCGCGCCTTTCGGCTCTTTCGGAAACACGTCGATCGCGGCGCCGGCGATGCGGCCGGATCGCAGGGCTTGCGAAAGCGCGTCGAGATCGACCACGGTCCCACGCGATGCATTGATCAGCATCGAGCCCGGCTTCATGCGCTCGATCTGCGCTGCCCCGATCATGCTTCGCGTTTGCCGCGTTTCGGGAACGTGCAGCGTGACCACGTCGGCCATCTCAAGCAGCGCATCGAGCGACACCGACGGTCGAGCGTTTCCGAGCGCCAGCTTGCCTTCGATATCGTAAAACACCACCTGCATGCCCACCGATTCGGCGAGCAGGCCGGTCTGCGTGCCGATGTGGCCGTAGCCCACGATGCCGAGGCATTTGCCGCGAACCTCGCGCGAGCCTTCGGCGGTCTTCACCCATTGCCCGCGGTGCGCGAGCGCGTTGCGGTGCGGAATCCCGCGCAGCAGCATGATGATCTCGGCGAGCACCAGCTCGGCGACGCTGCGCGTATTGGAAAACGGCGCATTGAAGACGGGCACGCCGCGATCCTGCGCCGCCTCGAGATCCACCTGGTTGGTGCCGATGCAGAAGCAGCCGATGCCGGTCAGCCGGTGCGCGCCCGCGATCACCGGGGCGGAAATCCGGGTCGCCGAGCGAATGCCGATGAAGTAGGCGTCGCGCGCGGCTGCGATCAGGTCGGGCGCCGCGAGCGATTTGGGGTGGTATTCGATTTCGGTGTAGCCGTCGGCGCGGAAAGCATCGACGGCGCTCGCGTGGATGCCTTCCAGGAGAAGAATTTTGATCCGGCTCTTGTCGAGCGACGTTTCGCTCACGCCGGCGCCGTCGAAATCAGCAGGTTATGAGTGCGCAAAATTCACCCTGGAACTTTTTAGTGTACACAGACCGGCAATTTTGCGCACAATCAGGGAAGCAGATTTACGCTAACTGCTTCTTGATCGGCAGCTCGCGGATGCGCTTTCCCGTCGCTGCGAAAATCGCGTTGCAGATCGCCGGCGCGATCGGCGGAACGCCCGGCTCGCCGACACCCGCCGGCGGGTTATCGGTCCCGATGATCGAGACATGCGTCTCGATGGGCGCGTCATCGATGCGCGAAACCGGGTACCGGTCGAAGTTGGTCTGCACGATCCGGCCGCTATCCGCCGTGATCTCGCCCGAAAGCGTCAGGCCCGTGCCGAACACCGCCGCGCCCTCGAACTGCGCCTTGACGCGGTCCGGATGAACGATGAGACCGGCATCGGCCACCATATCGACGCGCGGAATCCGGATGTTTCCCTTGCTATCGACCTCGACCTCGACCACGGTCGCGATGTAGCTCAGGAAGCTGCGGTGCACCGCGATTCCCCACCCGTGCCCGTTTCCGGATTTCCTCTTGGCCCAGCCGGATTGATCGGCGACGGCTTGCAGCACGCGCCGCGTGCGCGCCGTATCGATCGGATATAGATTCGGACGAGCCGGCGCACGCGCCCCTCCGGCTGCTCCGGCTGCTCCGCCGCGGCCTGCTCCCGCGCCTCCGCGCCCCGGTGCCGTAACTTCGACAATTCGATCCGGTCCGAGGATTTCGAGCAGGTAATCCACGCGATCGCGATTGGCGAGCGCGGCGAGTTCATCGACGAAGGAGTGGACGCCGAAAGCATGCGGGATGTTGGCCACCGATCGCAGCCATCCGATGCGGACGTGCGCCTCCGCCGGTCCGGTTTCGATACGAATGTTGGGGATGTCGAACTGAACATCGTTCCAGCCCATGCTGGCGAGGCCGCCCGGCCGCATCTGATTCAGCGAAAGCATCGCCGGATATACGCTGCGGCCCAGCCACGCCGTCGGCCGGCCCTTCTCATCGAGCGCCGCCTTCAAATACATCGCCGCGGGGAAATGGAAGTAGTCGAACTGAAGATCGTCCTCGCGGCTCCAGGCCACCTTCACCGGCTTGCCGAGCTGCTTTGAAAGCAGCGCCGCTTCGGCCACGTAATCCGGCTTCGATTTCCGTCCGAATCCGCCGCCCAGCAGAGTCACATAGCAGGTGACATCCTCGGGCTTACAGCCGACCGCCGCCGCAACCGTCGTCTGCACCGCTTGCGGATTCTGCGTGGCCGCCCAGGTGACCACCTTGCCGTCCTTATATTCGGCGACCGCCGACGGCGGCTCCATCTCGGCGTGCGCCAGATGCGGCACCCAGTACTCAGCTTCGTGGGTCTTACCGCCCTTGGCGAATTCGGCGTCGACGTTGCCGGCGACGCGATCCGGAGTTCCGGGCTTCTTCGCGGTTTCCTGAAGCGTCTTCTTGTATTCCGCCGAACTGTAGGTCGCGTTGACGCCCAGGTCCCATTCGGGCTTCAGCTTCTTGCGGCCCTGCACGGCGGCCCAGGTATTGTTCGCGATTACAGCCACTCCGCCCAGAGGCTGAAACATGTACGGCCCCTTGAAGGGCGGAATGATCGCGGTTTGAATCACGCCCGCGACTTTCTTGGCTTCCGAATCGTCGCAGCTCTTGAGCGTTCCACCGATTACCGGCGAGCGTTCGATCGACGCGTATACCATCCCCGGCATCTTCGCGTCCATGCCGTACGTCGTGTGGCCCGCCACGATGTCGTCGAGATCCGTGATCGGCACGTTCTTGCCGATGTAGCGATACTCGGCCACCGGCTTGAACTTCAGGTCTTCTTTCTTCGGCACCGGCTGCTGCGCCGCCAGCGTGGCGAGGTCGCCGAACGAGATCTTGCGATTGCTCGGCTCATGCACCACCTCGTGCATTTTCGCGTGGCATTCGGCCACCGGCACGCCCCATTTCGAGGCCGCCGCGCTTTCGAGCATCATGCGCGCCGTCGCGCCAGCTTCACGCAGAGGCGTGTAGAAGCTGCGGATGGAATTCGATCCGTCGGTGTTCTGATCGCCGTATTTTTTGTCGCCGATCGCCTGCTGGATCTTGACTTTCTTCCAATCCGCGTCCATCTCTTCGGCGGCGACCATCGGCAGCGCGGTTCGAATTCCGGTGCCCATCTCAGAGCGGTGCGCGACGATGATCACGGTGCCGTCGGGTTCAAGACCCAGGTATACGCTGGGATGCCAGGCAGCCTGATCGACGGTGTCCGCCGCGGCTGCGGCGTCCAACTTGCCGATAGGAATGACCTGCGCGCCAAGCACCAGCGCGCCGGCCGAGAAAATCTTGCCGAGAAATCCGCGACGGCTCTCGACCCTGATCGTGGGATTCAGCGAGTTGTTCAATATCTCGGGGTTCATGCTTCCACCTCCGTCTCCGCGCCGCGTTCAACCGTGGGGCTTAACCCGGCCACGGCTTTCGACCCCGCTTTGGTCCCCCCACGGCCAGCCTTGCCCGAGGCCGCCAGGTGCACCGCCGCTCGAATCCTTTGATAGGTTCCGCAGCGGCAGATATTGCCGCGCATGGCGTCGTCGATGTCTTTGTCGGTCGGCTTGGGTTTCGTTTTGAGCAGCGCCGCCGCCTGCATAATCTGTCCGCTCTGGCAGTAGCCGCACTGCGGGACGTTCAGCTCTTTCCATGCCACTTGCACCGGATGATTGGCCTTCGCGCTCAAGCCTTCGATGGTGGTGACCGATTTGCCCGCGGCGGCTTGGAGCGTGGTTTGGCAGCTTCGCACAGCCGCGCCGTTCATATGGACCGTGCATGCGCCGCACAGTCCTCTGCCGCAGCCGAACTTGGTTCCGGTAAGGTCGATTAAATCACGCAGATACCACAGCAGCGGCATATCCGGATCGCCGTCGAACTGGCGGTTCGTTCCGTTGACTTTCAACTGGATCATGGAAGGTCTCCTTATTGGCGAATAACCTTTTGGCCTAAAAACCCATCGACTAAGTTATCATGTTCGAGCCGCGGCGGCGTGGCCGGAATTGTAACGGCGTGTCAGCCTTGCCCGCAGTTCGAGCGTCACCCGGCGATGACACGGCAGGCACAGCGTCCGCAGATTCTCGAGATCGCATTCGCCCCCGCCCTCGACCACCGGCACGATGTGATCGGCATCCCAGAGCGTCCGCCGCGAAACGCGTTTCAGCCCCCAGCGCCCGAGCAGTTTGATTCGATGAACCCCGCGGGCGCGCTTCAATTCGACGAGCGCCGCGGCCGTGTCGATGCGGCATATCGCGCACATGCCGCGGTCCCGCGCAAACACCTGCCCGCGAAGGTAGCCCGGGTCGGTGCGCAGCTTCCATTCATGGACGCAGTAATCGGAGCAGAACGTGAATCGGCGCGCCGGGACTTCGAGATTGCACCATCGGCACAGCGGGCGGCCGTTGGGACCTTTAGGGATCGCCGCGCGATCGGCGAAACCGCCCGGCATGGTGCGCGAGGTGCTCAGAACATTTCCATCATAGAATGATTTGCAGTTGATCCATCGGCGCCGTGCCGCGCGGCGCTTGTTTCGCGGAGGGGATTGGCCCACCGAGAAGCAGATTCCTCGCTGCGCTCGGAATGACTAGGAGATGGCAATGCAAATTAAGAGTGACTCGTTCCCGCTATTTTGAACAGGTCTCGGAAAAAACGAGCCCGGCGCTTCACAACCTGAATGCGGCTGCATAACGAACCGAACCGCGCACGCCGTCGAGCGCGCCCTCAACCAGTTCCATCGCCATGAACGCCTCTGGAGGAAATGGACTCTTCAGATCGCGCGCCATATCGCAAGAGAATCCGAAGCGAGGATAGTAACGCTCGTGCCCGAGTACAATAACGATTCGTTCGCCGCGATCGCGCAGTTGAGCCAGGCCATGGCGGACGAGTTTAGCGCCGATCTGTTGCCGTTGATGGCCTGGCAGAACCGCCATCGGCGCCAGCGAAACAGCCGCGATGGATCCGCCTTCCGTTTCGATACTCATTCGACTGAACAGAATGTGGGCGACAATCTGCCCGTCGAGTTGCGCGACAAGAGACAACAGGATGGCTCCCTCGGCGCGCAGGTTGTCGATAAGACCGGCTTCGTCGGGGCGGCCGAAAGCGGCTTGGTTCACCATGCGGATCTGCACGCCCTCGCCCGCCAATTCGTCTCTAATGAATAGGCGCACTATCCGTTCATCGTGGCATTTTTGGAGTCCGCATTTGTGCGCGATATTTAAGGTAGATGCCAGGGGCTCGATAACGAGCTCGCCCAGATCGTCGCCGACCTCAATCGCGCGGCAACGTCGCCGGCAATTCCAGCCTCGCGCTCTCCCGAGTCGAAACCACAGTACTTTTGATTAAGACCCGTACTGGTCGCCCCCCGCAAAATATCCGGCCGCTCTCAGCCATTCCCTTATTGTTCGCTTCCGAGGCTCGCCCTACGCTGGACGTATAGACGGTAGATTACGGAGGAATAAGTGTCCAAGATGTATAGTTGTGTGCGCGCGTTGCGTTTCCCGGCCCCGGCCGGCGTTGCGGCGATGGCGCTGATCACGCTCGCGCTGCCCGCACGGGCGACGACCAGTTTCGCCAATGGCTCCTTTCAGAGTGTCGGGTCGGCCAGCGCGAGCTTCTCGATCGATTACGCTCCGGATGCCCCGAACAACGTACTGGCGGACTGGACGGCCACACCGAGCGGCAACCAGATTCTGGATTGCCTGGTTTTCGCCGGCGCGACCACCAATCTTTGCGGCACCCACGCGTTCGGAGGAGGCTTCTCGTTTTGGGTCAACCCCGGGCCGAGTCCGGACGGAGGAAATTATGTGGCCATCGACGGCGATGAGGGTTACAGCACGCCGCTGGTGCAGTCCATTAGCGGCCTGGTGATCGGCCAGGAGTACGCGGTGTCGTTCTATCAGGCGGCCGCCCAACAGAATGGTTTCACTGGCCCCACTACGGAGCAATGGGAGGTGGAACTCGGCTCGCAGAGCGAGTTTTCCACTCTGATGACCGACCTCAGCCACGAAGACGTCGGCTGGATGAGCCAGACCCTCACGTTCACGGCAACCGCGGCCACCGAGGCGCTCTCTTTCATCGCCGTCGGAACCCCGAATGGGCTGCCCCCTTTCGTGCTGCTGGACGGCGTGTCCTTCACCGCAGTCCCGGAGCCGGCGACCGTTGCGCTGCTGGGTATCGGCTTGATCGGTGTTTCGATCGCCGGCAGATTCTTTAAGAAGCGCTAGCCGCTCTCTTGTTTCCGCCGCGTTCTGACGATCTCCTTCCAGGCGATTTCATGCAACATCTGGCTCCTTTCGGACTCGACGTGATCCGCTTGTGCGTCTGGCTGGTGCTGCTGATGATCATTTTCGTGCCGATCGAGAGGCGGTGGGGCCTGCACCGCCAGAAAGTTTTCCGGAAAGCGTTCGGCGCCGACCTGGTCTATTACTTCCTCAGCAGTCTTCTGCCGAAGCTGCTCCTGGTCCTGCCGATGACGCTGGTCGCCGCGGGCCTGCATCACCTCACTCCCGGCGGATTCTATGCGTGGGTCGCGAGCGTGCCGTTTTGGATTCGACTGCCGGCGGCGATGGTGGTGGGGGAAGTGGGCGCCTATTGGGCGCATCGCTGGTCGCACGAGATTCCGCTGTTGTGGCGCTTTCATGCGATCCATCACAGCGCCGAGGAAATCGACTGGCTGGTAAGCTCCCGCGCCCACCCTGTCGACATGGTCTTCACCCGCCTTTGCAGCCTGGTTCCAATGTATGTCCTGGGGCTGGCGCAACCGGCCGGGAACGACGTCGATCTGGTGCCGCTGCTGATCACTGTCGGCGGAACTCTGTGGGGCTTCTTCATTCATGCCAACGTCAAATGGCGCCTGGGTTGGATCGAGTGGCTGCTCTCCTCCCCCGCTTTCCACCACTGGCACCACACCAACGACGGTCCGGAGCGCATCAACAAAAATTACGCATCGATGCTGCCCTGCGTGGACCTGTGCTTTGGGACGTTCTACCTGCCCAGGCGCGAGTGGCCGGCAAAGTACGGCAGCGACACTCCCATCTCCGCTGGTCTGGCGAAGCAGTTGTTCCAACCGTTAGCGCCCCGCGACTGATCGCACTGACCGGGCCTCCTTCCGCGCGCCGGTTTTTGCGCGATATTGATGGTAAGTGCCTGCCTTCGATAACGAACTCGCCCAGATCGTCGCCGATCTCAATCGCGCGGCCCGCGTCTCTCGTGAAGCGACGCAGGTGAGCGAAGAAAGCTCCGCCTCGCTCGACAACCTGCTCCAGCTCGCCGAGCGCCGCGGAGCCTCGGACGTTCTGCTGATTGCCGGCGCGCCGGTCGGCCTGCGCGTCAATGGCGTCCTTTCCACCAATGCCGGGGCGGCGCTCACCGGCGACGATACACGCAGCCTTATGCTTCCCCTGCTTACGCCGGCACAGCACCAGGCGTTGCAGAAATCCAAATCCGCCGATCTCTGTTTTACGCGTCCCGGCATCGGCCGTTTCCGCGCGAACGTCCATTATCAGCGCGGCACGCTCGCCGGGAGCATCCGTTTGCTGCCTGAAAAAATTCCTTCGCTCGAATCGCTCAACCTGCCCGCCGGGTTGCGCAAGTTCGCAGAAGCGCGCCAGGGCCTGGTGCTGATCACCGGGCCGACCGGCTGCGGCAAAAGCTCCACGCTTGCCGCGCTCATCGATCTCATCAACACCCAGCGCCGGGATCACATCCTGACCATCGAAGATCCGGTCGAGTATGTGCACTCCAATCGCACCTCCATCGTCGAGCAGATCGAAATCGGCAGCGACGCGCCCGATTTCGCCAGTTCCATCCGCAGCATTCTGCGCCAGACGCCGGACGTGATCCTGGTCGGCGAGATGCGGGATCAGGAGACCATCGCGACGGCGCTGACCATCGCCGAAACCGGCCACCTGGTGCTTTCCGCGCTGCATACCAACGATACTTCCCAGGCCGTCTCGCGCATCCTCGATTCGTTTCCTTCCGGCAACCAGCCGCAGATCCGGCAACAGCTCTCGCTTTCGCTGCTGGCGATCGTCGCACAGCAGTTGGTTCCCGCCGCGGGCGGTCAGACGGGTGCGGGCCACGCGCCGGGCCGGTATCCGGCCATCGAAATCATGATTGCGACGCACGGCGTTCGCAGCCTGATTCGCAAGGGCGAGGATCATCAGATTTATTCGGCTATCGGCACCGGCCGCGCGGCCGGCATGATCACCATGGAACAATCCCTCGCCGAACTGGTTCGCGCCGGGCGCATCACGCGCGACACCGCCATGGCCCACTGCTTCCGTTTGGAGGACCTGAAGAGGTATCTTCAGGAATAGCGTTCGAGCACTTCCGTTCGAGCACTTTCAAGGAGAACGAGGACCATGACCAGGCATCACAAGCTGTGGATTTCGGTTGCCGGGGCGATCGCCGGTGTAGCGATTCTGTCGGCCGCCGCGTTCGGCCAGGGCCGTCATGCCCGCTACATTCACGCGCGCAGCGATCTTCGCGCGGCGCAGATTCTGCTCCGTATTCATGACGAGCCCAACGTCATGCGCCACGTCAACGCGGTACACGCCGAGGTCGAGGCGGCGATTGGCGAGATCGATCGCGCCGCCGTGATGGATCGCAGGGACTTTGAGGACCGCCCGCGGATCGATACGAATCTCGATCGCCCCGGCCGTTTCCGCAAGGTCATGGCGCTGCTCGCGAGCGCCCGGCGCGACATCCGTGAGGAAGAGGACAATCCCCGGGCAATCGGCTGGCGCGACGCTGCCTTTCGGCATATCGACGCGGCCATGGAGCAAATGCGCCGCGCCGCGCGCGAGCTCCGAATCGACCGGCTGGAAGGTAACTGACCCCGCTCGTGTAAGCCATCTTGGGCCGGCGCCCGTCTGTATGGGTTTCGGGATAGGTTTCGGGCGTGCGCACGCGCGTCCGACCTCCGCTCCCATGTCGAAGAAAACAATCCCGAACGCTCACGCGCTTCGCGTCGTGGGAGAGTAAATAGAAACCGAAGGGGTTTAGCAAACATCTGAAGCATTAAGCCGCGTAAGAGATTACTCTGCGCTGTCAGGGAACTTAAATCATGATTTTATCCTCGCGTCTTTGGCAGACGCAGATTCTCTCCGCGGTAGTCTTCGTGGCTGTTGGTGTGGCGGGGCCCGCCCGGGCTCAACCGAGCACCGGCGATGGCGCGTCGCAAAATGTGGCTTCGCCGCTGAATGCAGCCTCGACGCAGAATGCGCCATCGACGCAGGATGCTGCGCAGGTGTCGACGCAGCCGTCGACGCAGGACGTCGCGCAAGATGACACGCAGCAAAACGGATCGTCCACGGTGCCGCATCCCCAAACGCCGGGCACCAACGCCGGCGCGGATTCTTCCACCCCCACCACTCCGCCCAATCCGCAGCCCGACCAGGAGCCTCCCGGCGGCAAACGGGTGTTCGGGGTGTTGCCGAATTACCGCACCGCCGACATTTCGCAGGAAGGCAACGCGATCACCAATCGTCAAAAGCTGGCGATCGCGTCGAAGGATTCGTTCGATTATCCGCTGGTGCTGCTGGCCGCCGGGTTGGCCGGCATCAGCCAGTTGAGCAATCAAAATCCTTCGTTTGGGCAAGGCGTCGAGGGCTACGCCCATCGCCTGGTGACCGGCTACGCGGATCAGGCCATGGGCAACCTGTTCACCGAAGGTCTGTTTCCCGTGCTGCTCCACGAAGACCCGCGCTATTTCCGGCGTGGAACCGGCTCGGTCGGCAGCCGGACCTCGTACGCCCTGACGCGCATCTTCGTCACGAAAACGGATTCCGGCGGAACGCGCTTCAACTATTCGGAGTGGCTCGGGAACGCCGCAGGCGTGGCCATCTCGAACGCGTATTATCCCGACACGCGCGATTGGAGCGACAACGCGACCAAGCTGCTCGAACAATGCGCCACCGACGCGGTCTCGCAGGTGCTCAAGGAATTCTGGCCCGATATCAAGCGGAAGTGGTTTCACAAAGACGTTCATTGAGCAAAGACGTGCACTAACCGCTTTCCCGTCGCTGACCTCGCTGGTATAGTGAGTCTAGATGTCGCTTTCGCCCACTACGCCCGCGCTACCCCAAAATTCGCCGCCTCCGCTTGACGAAACCGAACTGGTCGAGCGAGCCCGGTCCGGTGACGCCGCGGCTTTCACCGAGCTGGTCAATCGATATCAGCGCAAGATCTACCGGCTCGCCAAACACATTACCCAAAACGACGAAGACGCCGAGGACGTGCTCCAGGAAGCCTTCCTAAAAGCCTACGAGCATCTCGATACGTTTCAGGGCCACTCGAAGTTCTACACCTGGATCGTGCGTATCGCGGTGAATGAGGCGCTGATGCGCCTGCGCAAGCGCAGAACCGATCGCACGGTTCCGCTTGACGAGCCCATCGATACCGGCGAGGAAACCGTGGCGCGGGAGATCGCCGTCTGGGAGGACAATCCGGAGCAGCGCTATTCCCGCGAGGAGATGCACGAAATCCTCGACCAGGCGATAGAAGGATTGAAACCTGATTTCCGCACCGTTTTCGCTCTTCGCGACATCGAAGAACTAAGCACGGAGGAAACGGCGGAGACATTAGGGATCTCCATTCCGGCCGTCAAGAGCAGGTTGCTGCGAGCCCGCCTGGCGTTGCGGGAGAAATTGACCCGCCAGTTCCGGCGGAAAGGGGAAGACGTTCTTGCTAACTTGTAAACAATTCCTTCAGGAATTGAACGACTATCTCGATCCCAATACCGACGCGGAGATGAAGCGTCGCCTGGAAACGCATGTCACGCAGTGTCCCAATTGTTTCGTGATCGTCGACACTACGCAGAAGACGTTGCAGATTTATAAGGGTGTCGAGCCTCAGAGCGTTCCTGAAGACGTGAAAACGCGCCTGCTTAAAGCGATTGAGCGCAAAATGGCGGCGCGGAAACAACCAGCCCAGGGCTGATTTTTTTTGGACCTGACCCAGTCAGCTTTTTGGACCTGACGCGTCAGCCCGCGGCCGCCGCACCGGTGCCCGCGCACAGGTTTCCGAAAAAAGCGCAGCGCCGGCACTGCAAGCCCGGATTCATCGGATATTCGAGCGAGTCCTGCGCGTCCAGAAATCTCCGGATTGCCGCGCGCGCCGCATGCTCATCGATGTTTATTTCGATGGCGGCGCCCGATCGCAAATAGTAAAGAATCGCGCGATCCGCCGCACGACCCGCATACCGCTCGAGCGCCAAAGAGTAGATCTGCAATTGCAACTGGTAGCCTTCAGACGACTCCTCGCGATCCGTCTTGTAATCGACCACGATCAGCTCCCCGGATTCCTCGAACCACAGGTCGATCTGCCCGCGCAAAACCACGTCTTCGATATAAAACAAAAAATCGAACTCACGTTCGACGCGATCCGCGCGCGCCGCGCGCCGTCCCAGTTCGCTCGATCGAAATCCCGCAGCCAGTTCCTCCGCCGCCGTCGATCCGGTATCTTCGCCGGCAAGAACGCGATGGACCGCCGCGCCGAACCCGAGGCCGGCATGGTCCTTTGCACCTCCGCCGTCCGTGGAATCGTCGTCCGCGAAATTGCCGTCCGCGAAATTGCCCGCCGGCCGCGCGGCGCTCGAAATCGACGACAGCAGGTATTTGCGGGGACAGGCGTGAAACGCCGAGATCGACGTAACCGCCGCCGCGCCATCGCGACGCGTCACGTTCGCCGGCGGGTCGAGCAATCGATCGGATGCACCGGCAACGTTAATGACCCGAGCTGGCGAATCCGCCCAATCAATGACCTGAGCCGCGATTTTCGCCGGCGCGATCCTCGCGCTCACCAGCTTCGGCCACGCGGACCCGCGCTTCTTTTCCGTGTACGAAAGAATCAGCCGGTTCCCGGCGCGAGTCATCGCAACATACAGTAACCGGTTCTCTTCCTCCGCCTCTTTTGCCCTCAGCCCCTCCACCGCGACCCGGTGCGCGTGATCGGACTGCCCCTCGCCCGTCGCCGGATTCCTCCATTTCGCGCCAACGCCAGTCTCCCTCGAAAATACGATCACCGGTCTGGTCGAATCGGTCTGCCGGTGCAGCGCGCTCACGAACACCACTGGAAATTCGAGGCCCTTTGCGGCATGGATGGTCATCACGCGCACCACGTTGCCGGCTTCGGGTGGAGGCGCTTCGGCCTCGGATTGCGTGGCGCGCAAGGCTTCCAGATCTTCCAGCAGCTCCGCCAGCGGCCGCGGATGTTTCGAGTGTTCGCGGCGGATGTGCGCCAGCAGTTTTTCGATATTCGCGCGCGCGCGATCCGGCAGGCCCGCGACATATCCGCATTCATCGAGCGCGGCCGCAAGCAGCAGATCCGGCGCGGTAAATCCGGCGATTCTTCGCAACTTTCCGAAATGCCGGTCGAATTCCGCGCGCCATTCTTCCCGGCCGATTCGAAACATCTCCTGGTCGCTCATTCCCACCAGCGGACTCCGCAGCACGCCCGCGAGCGCGACCTCGTCGAGCGGATTTACCAGCGCGGCCATCAGCGCGAGCAGGTCCCGAATTTCGCGGGCTTCCAAAAACGTGCGTCCCCCGCTCACCATGAAAGGAATGCCGAAGCGATCGAGCGCGCGCTCGAAGGGCTTCGCGGCGCCCAGCGTACGCACCAGGATCGCGACGTCTTTAAGCGGCACCGCGCCGCCCGAAAGCTCGCGAATCCGCGCCGCAACCAGGCTCGCCTCGACGTCGTCCGCGTCATCAACTTCGCCGCCGCGCGCGATCAGCAACTCAACGCCCGGTCCGCAGCCCGTATTTGACAGGCTGTCGCGCGATGCGATCAGCTTGCGCGTCTCGATCCCGGGCTGCCCGTCGAGCACGCTCGACACGGCTTCGAGCACTTCCGGCACGCTGCGATGATTCTCCCGCAGGTCGTCGATGGTCGCGCCGGCCGCAATCAGACTCGCGCGGTATTCCGCGAACACCTCCGCTTCGGCGTGGCGAAAACCGTAGATCGATTGATTCAGATCGCCCACGCCGAAAAAACCGCGGCGAATGAGGTTCACTAATCGCCATTGCAGGCGATTGGTATCTTGCAGCTCATCCATCAGAACCTGGTCGAATCGTGACGCGGTGCGCTCGCGAAGCTCCGCGTTCTCCTCGAGCAGGCGGATCGCCTCGGCTTCAAGATCGGCGAAGTCGAGTGCGGCGTCGCGGCGTTTTTTTTCGCGATAAATCGCATCCAGGCGCGCGACCGCCTCGCGCAACAGGTCCGATTCCGCCGCATACCAGCGCGCAATCCATTGTTGTTTCAAGAGCGGCACGATCTTTTCTTTCAATTCGCGCGCCGCCTCCAGCGCGCGGGTTCCCTTGCCGATCCTGTTCAGATGAAACGTGTCGACCGCGCGCAGCGCCGCAAAATGACTTATGCCGACGTCATCGGGAAGAGCCAGCAAACATGCCGCGAATTCGCGCAACTGGCCGACGTGCGCGCCCAGCGGGCTTCGATCCGCGAGCGCGATCCCGGCCAATTCCCGCGCTCGCGGCCACGCGTCTGCATCCCCCGCAGCAACCGCCGGCAACTCGCGCAAACCCTCCACCCGCATCGATTCATACACGACCAGCAGGCTCCGCGCCAAATCCGGATTGCGGCCGTCATCGGTTGAAAGATCCAGCGCCTCGAACACGCGCCGCATCTCCGCCGGCCGTTCGCGAAACATTTCTTCCAAGGCTTCTTCCGCCGAATCGCGCGCCAGACGGTCGGCGGCGGCCTGTTCGAGCACCGTGAAATCCGGCGCAAGCCCCGCCTCGATCGAGTTTTCGCGCAGCAGCCGCGCGCAGAATCCGTGAATGGTCGAGACCCACGCGCGCTCGATCGCGTCGCGCTGATCGGGCGAATTTGCGAAACGATCGAGCAGCCGCTGTTTGATCAGCATTGCGGCCTTCTCGGTAAACGTGATGGCGAGAATCCGCGTGGGATCCACGCCTTGCTTTTCCACCAGCCACTTGAAGCGCTCGATCAGCACGGTGGTCTTGCCCGAGCCCGGACCCGCGACCACGCACACATCCTGTCCGGTGCGCTGAATCGCCTCGAGTTGAGCGGCGGTCAACTTCATTGCGTCTCGATCCGGCAAATGTCGCGATAGTCGCACCAGGCGCACTTGCTCTTGTCGCGCGGGCACGCTTCAATGCGTCCCGAGAGGATCGAATCGAATGTCTCGGCCGCTTTCATCGCCGCGGCGCCGGTAAGCTGTTCAAGCTCTTCGCGCGTGCACAGCGTGCCGATGTTTTCAAAGGCAGGAAGCGGCAAATGCCACCCTCCCCATTCCACGTTTTTCTTCAAGCCGCAATACAACATGCCCGCGGGCACGAGTCCGAACTGTTTTTCCGCCGCAAGCAGATACAATCCCGCCTGCACCATTTCGATGTCCTTCACCCGCTCGCGAATCTTCTGCGCGGCGCTGTATTTGTAATCGATCACCACGGCTTGGTTGCCTGGTCCGATTTCCAAACGATCGATTCGTCCGCGGATGGCGAGCGACGGTGAAAGCGCCACTTCAAATGCCTCTTCGACGCGTGCCGTCCAGCCGGGAGCAAACCTGCGCGCTTCGACAAATGCGGTGAAGTGCCGCAGCAACTCCAGGCGCACGGCTTCGGTTCGATACGTCGCGGGAATGCGCCGCAGGCGCGCTTCTTCGGCGAACGCAAGATCGAAAGCCGCCGCGCCCAGCAGCGGCATTCGCTCCATCGCTGCCAGCGCGGTGTGTACGATGTTGCCCTGCGCGAGCATGTCGAGACGATCGCGCGGCGCGGGTGGACGCTCGCGCAAACGCAGCGTCTTCCCCGCGAAGAACCGAAACGGGCATTGCAGAAAGCTTTCGACGGAGGTCGGTGAGAGGACGCGATGTTTTTGAGCGATGCGCTGAAGCAGCGCCCCGTCCGTTATTTTTGCGTCAGGCAGTGAGGCGGCGGAGCGGGAGGATCGCGGGCGCACCCGCATCTCGACAGGCGCGATCTCCAAATCCTCGAGAAACAGGGAGGGCAGCGTCGCCTCGCCGTTTTCATCGAAGCGCGGATAGCTCAAGATCACCTGTTCGGTGGCGCGTGTGACGGCGAGGTCAAAGAGCGACCGTTCCTCGCGCTGAAGATCGGAGGACGTCTTCAATCCCGCACGCCGGCGGCCCGCGTCGCCTAAGAGCGGGTCCTCGCGATGATATTGCGGGAAGTGGCGCTCGATCATTCCGCACACGAACACCACCGGCAGCTCCCATTGGCGCGCTTCGACCACATCGAGCACGTGCACCACGTCGCGCCGGGCGTAGGGCGCGCGAAACTCCGTCAACTCGAGAGCAGCGTCCGCGCGCCGCCAGAACTCGGCGAGCGGGATTCGTCCGGAATTCGACAGCGCCGCGCCGGTCTCGTCGAGCGCGGCGTCGAAGCAGTCGAGCGCAGCCGCCGTCGATCGCCAGGCTTCCCATTGCCCGGCGGAAACCTGATTTCCGACGACCGGCGCGGGAATCAGGCCCCGCAGCGTTTTGAGGCGAGCGACCCACTGGTCCGCGGCGAGGCGCTCGCGCAGCCACGCGGTCAATCCCGGAAGCGATTCGCGGAAGATGGAATCGGCGGGCAGGTCCGGAAGCGGAAGGCCGCGACCCGGCAAACGCTCCCGGATATTGAAGTCGAAACGATCGCCTTGGGGTGTCGCGCCGAGTCCGGAGACCGGCATGCGCAGAACACGCAGCAACGCCAGGTGATCCCAACCGTCGAGCAAAGCGCGCACCACGCGCGCGATAAAATCGATCGCCGGATGCGCGGCCGGCGAATCCGCAAAATACAATCGCGCCGGGATTCCGAATCGCGCGAGCGTGGTTTCAAGCGCAGGGGCATAAGGATCGCGGACGCGCAGCAGGATACCCATGTCGCGAAACGGACGGCCGCGCGCGGCCTCGTCGACAATGCGCCGCGCGATTTCTTCCGTCTCCTGCTCGATCGCCGGCGCGCAGAAGGCTTGGCGCAGCGGTGTTCGATACACGCCGGTCACTCGCGTTTCAGCGAAACCTGCCGCGAGCAGCCTCGCTTGCGCGGCAACTGCGCCCGGCCCATCCGGCAGGGTGACGATCACTCGTGTCCGTAAAGCGAGACTTTCGATGAAGCTCAACTCGGCGGCGGAGAAACTGAAGAAGCCGTCGAGGACGATTGGCGAGGGAAGCTCCGCGTTCGATTGTGCCGCGGCGTCAAGCCGTGCGCCCCGCATTGCCATTCCTCGCGCGGCGAGCACTTCCGCGACTTGCTCTCGCAAACCTTCCAAATCCGGAGGCAGCGAGCCGGCCGTAGCAACTTCCAACAGCGCCGCGACCGCCGCGCGAAATCCGCGATACTCGGCGACCGCTTGAAATCGCGCGGGACGCAGATGATCGAGCGCCGCTTCGATCGCCAGATGAAGCGCGGCGCGGGAGGCGGCCGCGGGCGCGCCCATTCGATCGAGAAATTGCGCGAACGTCCGAACCCGCGACGGCCGCACCGGCAGGCCCGCGCGCGCGAGTTGGTTGCGGACATGCCCGGCCATCGTAGCGGTGGGCGTGATCAGCGCGGATCGCGAATCGGCCAGAAAATGGTCGAGTGCTGCGCGGGATTTGCCGGATGCGGCAGGTCCCCGGATCAACCGGGAATCACGAGAAGCAGGCGGCAAGGAATCGGCCAAGTTTCAGGATAGCCCCTGGCATCGCGACTTCGGATCGTTTCTGTGATCGCGACTCCAGGGCTCGCGGAATCGCGGACGATGGTCCTACTTCGCGGCCGGCTTACTGGCCGCAGGCGCCGGGGGCGGAGTGAGCTGCGGCGCGAGATCGTTCATCATCTTTTCGAACTTGACGCGCTGGTCCTGATCGAGGATTTCGAGGATGCGCGTCTTTCCGGTCGAGCGCAGATCGTCGAGCTGCTCCTGAAGGCTCTCGTAGTATTGGCTGTAGTCGTCGAGCACCAGCGCGAGTTTTTCGGTCTGCGGAGACGTGAGGCCGAGCTCGGTCTGGAAGCGGTTGAGAACGGCATCGTGGCCGGGCTGATGCGGCGTCGCATTCGCCCCGCCTGCGACGGTGTGAGAACCGCCCGAGGGGACCACCGTCCCGCGATGAATCCGGTCATGCAGGCCAAATTGCATCGACAACGCGCCCGCGGCTGCGCCGGCCAGAAACACCAGCGTGAGGGTCGTGAGAATACGCGGATTCTGCCAGGGCGCGCGTTCCGCGGCGGCCATCATGCCTACTGCTCCCGGTAGGTGACCAGGTTCACCAATACCGCCTCCCGGTCAGGAGCTCCCGCACTGCCGAGAACCATCCCAGCCTGGTCTTCGTCCGGCAGGGGGTCCGGCAGCATGTTGGACATGACCTGTACGGGCGCCACTTGATCCGGATACGATTCGGAGGCGATCAGGTAAATGCCGAACACCAGCGCGAGCGTCATGGATGCCATGGCGATGCGTTTGCCGAACGGCGATTCGGAAAAGACGCTCCAGATGGAGACGCCGCGCTGTGCTTCAATGCGGCCAATCACGCGCGCGTAGAAACCAGGCGGAGGCTCAACCTCTGTGCGAAGCTGGCGAAGCAACACAGCCTGTTTGCGGATGAATTCGATTTCGGTGCGGCACTCTTCGCACTGCCGCAAATGTAGCTCGAAGTCCTGATTGCGATTCAGCCCCGCCGTCATCGCTTGCGATGGGCCGCGGCCGGCGGGAGATTCCGCCAGGACCTCTTCCAGGTGATCCCGAATTACGCGATGCATTTTCCTTCCCTCAATTAACCGGTACTACAGAACTTCGCGGGTCTTACGCCCGCTTTTTATTCTAAATAACCCGTCTGGTCACTTTCCAAACGGACGTGCACGTCCTAAACGCAGCGCCGCCTTGAGCAGCTTTTGCCGGGTGCGGAACAGCTTCACCTTGATGGTGTTCTCGTTGAGCCCGGTCATCGCCGCCAATTCCTCGACCGAATGACCTTCCACTTCCTTAAGCAGAATCAGGCTCCGGTCTTCGGCCGAAACTTTCTCGAGTAGCTTCGAAACCAGATCCCGCTGCGCCAGCCTCTTGTCCATCGGCGCCGACGGATCGATGGCCGGGTCGGACGCCTCCATACGCTGGGCGTCCTCTTCAGAAAAATCGCTTTCGTAAACCAGCTTACGGACCCGCTTCTTGCGGAGATAGTCGTAGCACTCATTCACGGTGATCTTGTAGATCCAGGTGAGCAGGGAACTCCGGAAATCGAAGTTGCGGATGGAAAAATAAATCTTGGAGAAGACCTGCTGAGCGATGTCCTCGGCGTCGTTGTGATTGCGCAGGATTCCGTAGATGATCGAGAACACCTTGGCCTGATAGCGCTCGACAATCTCGCGGAAGGCCAGTTCGTCGCGGGCCTGAACGCGCCGGACCAGAGCTGCTTCTTCGCTGTTCTTGTGATCCACGCGGGTCCTGACCCGGGTTCGTTCGCCGGTTGCGGGAAACGGAAGAGCTCCAATCAAACCGCTCATAGCTACCACTCTCGACGCGACTCGAAGCAGCGAGGTTTCAGCCATTTCCAGCCCTGGACCCGCCTGAAGGAGGGTTCAAACCCGCTCGCGAGTGAGAGGAGCCTGGAGCCCCTCCGGACGGGTATGATTGGAACCGGATGTCTCCCGGATTCCCTCAAGATAGCAGATTTCGGGCGGTAAAACGAAATGTTCGGGCGCGACATATGGATGGCCGGCGCCGCATCATAGTATAATCGAGCTGAGGGACAAAAACTCATGGTTCAGTTGACAGAAACCGCAGTGGGAAAGGTCCGGGAGATCCTCGGTTCGCAGGAGCCGAAACCGGCCGGATTGCGCATCGCCGTGGTGGGAGGAGGCTGCTCGGGCTTCAGCTACTCGATGGCGTTCGAGAACAGCCCGGGGCTGCTGGACAAGACGTACACGTTCGACGACCTGAAGGTTTTCGTGGATCAGGCGAGCCTGCTGTACCTGGATGGCGCGGAGGTGGATTTCGTCGAGACTTTGGAAGGGTCGGGGTTCAAGTTCAATAATCCGAACGTGAAATCGACCTGCGGATGCGGAAGCTCCTTTAGCGCGTAGCCGGTTTCGCAACCATTAGATAGAACGAAGGGCGTTTGCCTGTCGCTCGATGCGAGGCCAGCCCCACTTTTTTTGAGCCGTTGCGCTCGCGCAATGGTCTAACCCGGACATGCGTAGTCCCTGCGGCGTCAAAGTACCGTTCGCGCCGTGAAACGCCGTACAATGGAGTACTGAATTCCGACCCGCAGGCACGCGTTCCGAACCGGCTCGATGCCAGCCCCGATGCCGGAATCGATACCGCCGCCCTCGTCACCGAACAGGCCCATCCCGGCTCGGGGCAGTTGGATGAGCTTTCGATTACCGAAGTTCTCACCCTGATGAATTCAGCCGACGCTGAAATCCCGGCGGCGATAGCCCGCGAAATCCCTCGAATTGCCCGCGCCGTCGAAGCCATCTCGCGAGCGCTCGAGCGCGGCGGGCGCCTGTACTACATCGGAGCCGGGTCGAGCGGCCGGCTGGGCGTGCTCGACGCCGCGGAGTGCCCTCCTACATTCAACGTTCCAAAGGATTTAGTTCGCGCGATCCTGGCCGGCGGCGAGGCCGCGATGACCCGCGCCGCCGAAGCCTCGGAGGACCACCCGGAAGCCGGTGCGCGCGACCTTGGCATTGCCGGATTCGGCGCGGCGGATGTGCTGGTGGGAATCGCCGCGAGCGGGCGGACGCCCTACGTGCTCGGGGCGATTGCCCGCGCGCGCGAGTTACAGGCAATCACCTGCGGGATCAGTTGCACGCCCGATTCGGAACTGTCGCGCGCGGTCGATTATCCGATCGAGCCGGTGCCCGGCCCGGAAATTCTTACCGGATCGACCCGGCTGCGAGCCGGAACCGCGACCAAGCTGGTTCTGAATATGATCAGCACGGCTGTGATGGTCCGGCTCGGGCACGTCTACGGAAATCTCATGGTGAACGTTCAGCCGTCCAATCGTAAGCTGGAGCAGCGGGCGCGGAGGATCGTTCAGCGGGCGACCGGCGTGGGTTACGAACGGGCGGCGGAGCTGCTCGACCGAGCCGGGCGCTCGGTGCGCGCCGCGATCGTGATGCAGAAGCTCGGCGTCGATCGCGAGCAGGCGGAGCGATTGCTCGCCGCGGCCGGCGGGCGGATTTCGAGCGCGCTCAAGGCTTCGAGTGGATAAATTTCTGATCCATGGCGGCGCGCCGCTCGAAGGAGAGATCGCGGCGAGCGGCGCGAAGAATTCCGCGCTCCCGGCGCTGGCCGCGTGCCTGCTCACCTCGGGGCGCGTGACGCTCGATGGCGTTCCCGCGGTGCGCGACATCGCCACCATGGAAAAACTGCTCAAGCACACCGGCGCACAGGTGAATCATGCGCCGGGCAGAAAAGAGCAAGGGCGGGTGGTGGTCGAAGCCGGCGAGATCACGCGTCCCGAAGCGCCCTATGAGGTGGTCAAGACGATGCGCGCGTCGAGCCTGGTGCTGGGCCCGTTGCTCGCCCGATGCGGGCGTGCCCGGGTCTCGCTGCCCGGAGGCTGCGCGATCGGCGCGCGGCCGATCAACCTGCATGTCGCCGGACTCGAGCGCTTGGGCGCGCGGGTTCGCCAGGAGCACGGCTACATCGAAGCCGAAGCGCCGAACGGATTACAAGGCGCGGCGGTCGCCTTCGATCGCATCAGCGTCACCGGCACCGAGGATCTGCTGATGGCGGCGGTGCTCGCGCGGGGCGAAACCGTCATTAGTAACGCCGCGCGGGAGCCGGAGGTTGCCGATCTGGCGGCGCTGCTGGTCGAAATGGGCGCGTCGATCGAGGGCGCGGGCACCTCGACCATTCGCGTGCGCGGCGTCGAACGTTTGCACGGAATCCCACATGGCGCCGCGCATCGCATCATTCCGGACCGGATCGAGGCCGGAACGTTCCTGATTGCGGGCGCGCTCACCGGCGGGGACCTGACCGTCACCGGCTGCGAGCCCGAGCACCTGCGCGCGCTGATCGCCAAGCTCGCCGAGTGCGGCGCCGATATCGCCGAATCGGGGCCCGGCGCGCTGCGGATTCGCGCCAGGCGGAAACTGACCAGCGTGGACATGACCACCGAAGAGCATCCCGGATTCGCGACCGACCTGCAAGCGCAGTTCATGGCGCTGATGACGCAGGCCGAAGGGATCGCGATCATCACCGAAACGATTTTCGAGAACCGCTTCATGCACGCACTGGAGCTCGCGCGCATGGGCGCGAGGATCCGGCTGAATGGACGGCAGGCGATCGTGGCCGGACCGACGCCGCTATCGGGCGCGCAGGTGATCGCGAGCGACTTGCGGGCGAGCGCATCGCTGGTGCTGGCGGCGCTCGCGGCCACCGGCGAGACCCTGATCGACCGCGTGTATCACATCGATCGGGGGTATGAGAAAATCGAGGCAAAACTGGCGGGAGTGGGCGCGAGGATAAGGAGAGTGAAATGACACCGAATAAAGCGCACAACGCTGGATTTCTGGCGATAGTGGACGACGCGAAAACGCGCGTCAAGCAGATTACCCTCGACGACTACAAAAAACTTCATCCCGCGCCGCTGCTGATCGACGTGCGGGAGGACACAGAGTGGGCCGCAGGGCACGCCGCCGGAGCGATGCACCTGGGCAAGGGCGTGATCGAACGCGATATCGAAACCAAGGTGCCGGATAAATCGACGCCGATGGTGTTGTATTGCGGCGGAGGGTTTCGCTCCTCGCTCGCG